>Ga0115005_10000396_pt1 | contig 33543 bp, 32 predicted proteins | sample ArcOceMetagenome_FD_87163 | JGI IMG/M metagenome (GOLD analysis project Ga0115005, IMG submission 87163) | Marine eukaryotic phytoplankton communities from Arctic Ocean - Arctic Ocean - Greenland ARC118M Metagenome | ecosystem: Environmental > Aquatic > Marine > Oceanic | place: Arctic Ocean...
AAAAAAATATTGATCTGTTCCTACTACTTCCCTCCCACCAAAACGGTCGCGACGGTTCGTGTTTTTAATTTTCATCTCGAAGCGCAGAAGCATTTTAAGGAGGTATATGGTTTGACCACTTCCAATCGACAACTTTTTTCCAAGGATCATTTTCCTTTGGATGATAAAAATACGACGGAAGTTTGGACCTACGACTTACGTACTTTTTTAAGTAAAAAAAATAACGCAACAACTTCCATTGACCAAAGTAAAAAGGAAAGTCGATTGGCAAAGTTTATCATCAAATTGGCCTACTCCTTTCCTTTCAATCTCCTTCTCGCTGACGGTGCACTTACCTTTATCCTTGGAGGATTTTTTAAGGGAAAAAAGATCATTCAAAAAAATAAAATTGAAGTCATTTTTTCTTCCTTCAAACCTTACTCCAATCACTTGATTTGCTATCTTTTAAAAAGATGGAATCCTCAATTAGTTTGGATTGCAGATTTTCGAGATTTACATATAGATGAGATGCGTGACAATGTTTATTTTCCAGAATTACAACATTGGTTCAATCGGCAGATTTTGAAAAGAGCGAATGTGGTGACCACCGTATCCGAAGGGCTAGTAAAAAAATTAAATCGATATCATTCCAATATTTATTTATTGAAAAATGGAATACCTACTCAACCAATTTCAAATAGTAAACCGAGTCCTTCTGAAAAATTTATCATCTCCTACACCGGTTCAATTTACCCAAGTTTACAATCGGCAGAATTATTTTTTAAGGCTTTAAGCAATTTGATTTCAAATGGAAAGATTGAGGAAAATAATATTCAAATTAACTACGCTGGAAAAGAACAGGCAATTTGGCAAAAATGGGTCACCGATTTTAACCTCCAAAAAATAAATATTTTCCATGGAATCGTTCCGATGGAAGAAGCTAAATCAATTCAACAAAAAAGTCATATCAATTTATTATTAAGTTGGGCAAGCGAAAATCAGCAAGGTATTTTGACGGCAAAATTTTATGAATATATTGCTGCACAAAATCCAATTTTACTGATCATCAAAGGCTCGAAGGATTATGAATTTGAGAGAATATTTGATGAATTGCAGGCTGGATTAGTAACTTATGATAATGATGACTTCCAGAAAGAGGTAGCAGATTTTATTTTAAAATATTATCAGGAATGGTTGGAAACGGGAACGATCACTCGCTCGATTAAAACAGACGAATTACAAAAATTCCATTGGGATTACCAGATGGAAGAATTTATAGAATATCTCGAAAAACAAGTTTAAATCAAGTGTATTTTTTGAAAACAAATTTTAGGAAATTCCTCTTTGGGATCGCTTTACTCCTCTTACCAATATTTTTTAATGACAATTTTAATGGAGGTTGGATTCCAATTGGTGTTTATGTTTTATTGATCACATTTGGTGTTTCAATAAGTTTATATTATTTGGCTAAAATATTGAAAGTCAATCCTTTATATTTTTTTAGTCTAGTTTTGATTATGGAGGTAGGGATTTACGCCACGTTCTATTTGGTCAAAAATCAACAAGTCAAATCTCCCTCCATTATTCAGTTTTCCCAAAACATATATTTCCAATATTTGCGCAATATTCCTTCTTTTCAAATGGGTTTAGGGAAATATGATCCCGATCTATTTTACACTCTCCAACTGGGTAATGCAGTTAATGCTAATCTTGAATTTTCCAATCATTATCAAGTCAATTCTCAAGGTACTCGCGATGATGAAACATCCCTCGATTTTCCAGAAATAATTATGCTAGGAGATTCGCACACGATGGGTTGGGGCGTAGAACAAGAGGAGACCTTTGCAAACTTGCTAGAGCGAAAAGCAAAAAAGAAAGTATTAAATACTGGCATCGTTTCTTATGGAACTGCTCGTGAGTTTTTGATGTTTAAAAAAATAAAAACGGATTCTTGTAAAACAATTGTCTGGCAATATTGCTCGAATGATATACGGGAAAACAAATCGTTTATAGAAAATGGAAATCAACTCAAAATCTCTTCGGAGGAAGAATATCAATTTAAATACAAACGAAATTTTTTACAAGCCAATTACTATCCTTTCAAATATTGTTTTGAAACACTTGGACATCAATTTAGAAGAGCTCGTCATCGGCAAAAATTTAGAGACCTTCCTAAGGTTGAGTTACCTAAGCAAATAGACTACTTTTTTTCCATCATAAAATTACTCCAAGCAGATTTCACAGGAGAAATCATCATCTTTAATTTAGAATCTTTCGAGACGACAGATGAATATTATTTAGCCTTCCAAAAATATATAGCAGAACATCATCTGGAAAAAATTCAGTTGATTGATTTCTCCACTATTCTAAAGAAGGAAAATTATTTTATCATTGATGGTCATATTAATGTGTCAGGTCATCAAAAAGTAAGTAAAGCTATTTTTAGCAAAATTGAAAGTGAATCAAAATCAAGGAGTCAAAATGAAAATTGAAGAACTAACCACCAATAGATTAATTTTAAGAATATTGACTCCTGAAGTGTATGATTTTATTTATCAAAATCTCCCCACAGAAGAGCAGATAAAATTTCTTGGTTTATCCTCCACGGAGGATTTAGCTACAGCGAAAAATAGATAGAACCAGGGACTTTCGATGTTTAATAAATCCTTTTGTGGATTGATTTGATTGACTTATGCGACGGATTTCGTAACTAATATTTGACATACTTGTAAAGAGTAAGCCCACGTAAATTTCTTTTTTACGTGGGCTTACTCTCCCCTTCGCTTTTACTCTCCCTCTTTGAGTACCTAAACCTAGGTAATCCACACCATTTTTTAGGTATTTATTTGTATTAAGTCTAAATAAGAATAGGTTTTCAATATTTCCTTCATAGGTTTGATTTCGATAATCACATTTTATTAAAATCAATTTTTTAAATACTTATGAAAAAAATATACAATTTAATCTTACTCCTTTGTTCAGTTTCAGTTCTGACGGCACAAATTGACCAACCTTCGGTTGGAGCAAGTTATGCGAATTCCACTTTTTATAATCTCGAAGATGGAAATACCACCTCAGCTACACATACTGAATGGGACATCGCTTTTAATGTCACTCCATTCAATGTTGGTATTATCGTCAATGAAGGCGTTGGACTTTCGTTTACCGCACCTTTATCTATCGTAGAATTATTTCAGACTAATTCTACCGATTTCGCTACTGCCGATACGATTGGCATTTCAAAAATTTACAATGATGAAGTCTCTTGGTCAGCAGGTGCATTTAATTTGATTGCCGATGCAAGTAGCTCAGCAGATTATGGTTGGGGAGATTACAACTTTGGGAATAATCAAGTGGTCGGTACCAGAGTGTTCGCAATTAAATTAAGAAATGAGACCTATAAAAAACTAGAAATACAATCATTGATTGCTGGCGTTTATACTTTCCGTTTCGCTGATTTAGACGGCAACAACGAAGTGACTACCACGATCGACAAAGCAGATTATCCAGCTAAAACATTGGCTTACTATTCTATCGAAAATGAAACGGCACTTGACCTTGAGCCTACGGATTGGGACATGGTATTTACTCGTTATGTAACTCCTTTGAATGATGGTTCAGGAGGAATAATTGATTATACCTTAACAGGTGTTTTAACTGATGTAGGAGTGCAAGTGGTACAAGCTGATGGCATCGACCCGACTACCATTGACCACCTTGATTATACTGATGATTATTCAGATAGCTTAACTATAATTGGTTACGATTGGAAAAGTTTTCAAGGCTCATGGGTGATTGAGGCGGAACGGGTGTACTTTGTTAAAACAGCAAATGAAAAAATCTGGAAGATTCAGTTTTTTGATTTTGAAGGTTCATCTACGGGAACAACTACTTTGGAAAAAACCTTGATGGATGGCACTTCTTCGACGAGTAAAGTAACAGAACATTTTTCTTCTTTTAATGTCTCTCCTAATCCTGCAAGTGATGTTACTAATCTTGTTTTTGAGGTAAAAACTTATGAAGGTGCGGCACAAATTCAAATCATCAATCAATTAGGACAACGAGTTTACAATGAAAATATTGAAATTCATAATGGATTGAATGCCAAGCAATTATCATTGAATTTCCCAAGTGGACTATATCACGTTGCGTTACAAATTGGAAGCGATTTTATCACACGTCCACTCTTTATCAAATAATTATTACATGAAATATATCATAAAAGTAGTATTTTTCATAGGAGCTTCTTTACTGGCATTTAGTTGTCAGCAAGGGACTCCAAACTTGTCAGAAAAAACTCCTGAGCAAACTCCTCGACTCATTTCTTTAAGTGGTTTTTTGACGGAAGTTTTAGTAGAGTTAGGACATGGCAACCAATTAATTGGACGTGATGTGACTAGCACTTACCCTAAGACTTTGGTTAAAAATATTCCCAACTTAGGGCACGTTACTCAATTGAATGCGGAAGCAATTTTAGCTCTTCAGCCGACGATAATCTTTGTAGAGAAAAAGCAAATGAAGCAATCCGAAGTTTTCGAACAAATCAAAAATGCAGGAATAAAAATGGTCGTCGTACCAACTTCTACACACCTCAATAATTCAGTCAATGCAGCCAATGTAATTGAAAAACATTTGCCTAGTGATGAATCAAAAATTCAATCTCTAGCTCAAAATATCGAATCAGATAGTCTAGCATTAATTGCTTTACTCTCCAAATTTTCTGACCAACCAAAAGTACTTTTTATCTATGCCCGTGGTGCAGGTAGCTTAATGGTCGGAGGAAGAAATACTGCTGCTGCTGCCATCATCAAAAAGGCTGGAGGGAAAAATGCAGTCGAATCTTTTGAAAATTTTAGAGCATTGACCGCCGAAGCATTGGTGGAAGCGGCACCCGATGTCATCTTAATGTTTGAAAGTGGTCTAGCAAGTTTGGATGGGAAAAAAGGGTTGGAACAAATTACAGGAATCCCACAAACACCTGCTTTTAAAAACAATAGAATCATTGCGATGGATGGACATTATTTGACTGCCTTTGGTATTCGTGCAGGGAAAGCAGCCTTGGAATTAGCGAACAAAATTCATCTGACATCACCTACGCTATGAATCAAATAAAGCCATTTTTGTCGCTTCCAGCTTTGACTGTTTTGCTTTTGGCAACAGTTGTAAGTGCTTTGTTTTTTGGCGCATACTCGATGAGTTGGGAAGAGGTATGGATGGCTTTTTTTCAAAACGAAAATGAAGCAACTCATTTTCTAATTCTAAATATTCGATTGCCTCGAATCATTTTAGCAGCATTGGTTGGCGCAGGTTTGGCGATTTCGGGAGCAGCGATTCAAGGACTTTTTCGCAACCCTTTGGCAGACCAAACTTTGATTGGAGTATCAAGTGGAGCGATGCTCTTTGCCGTTTTATCTATCGTTTTTATGGGGTCAGTTTTGGCTTCCTTGTCTACTTTTTTTCGACAAGCATTGGTGGCGATTTTTGCTTTCTTAGGAGGACTGTTGACGACCTACTTGGTCTACATGCTTTCGAGGCGAGAAGGCAAAACTTCGGTGATGACAATGCTGCTTGCAGGGATTGCGATTTCAGCATTTGCCGCAGCTATCACAGGCATTTTTATTTATTTATCAGATGATCAACAATTGCGAGATATTACTTTTTGGAGCATGGGTAGTTTTGGTGGAGCGAGTTGGATTCAGGTTGGAATCGTATTTCCAATCGTCACTTTAGGAGTCATTCTTTTGTCTCAAAATGCGAAAGCACTTAACGCAATTTTATTAGGTGAGATGGAAGCAAACTACCTAGGCATTCCCGTAGAAAAAATAAAATCAAGAACCATACTTTTAACTGCTTTGATAGTTGGTGTTTGTATTTCGATGAGTGGATTAATTGGTTTTGTCGGATTAGTCGTTCCTCATTTTTTAAGATTAGTGAAGGGAACAGATTATCGGTATTTGCTAAAGAGTTCCGCTTTGCTCGGAGCAATATTTTTAGTCTTAACTGATACTTTGGCTCGAACAATTATTGCCCCTGCTGAATTGCCCATCGGAATTTTGACCGCCATGGTGGGCGCACCTTTCTTTTTATGGCTACTGGTCAAAAGTCAACAAAAAAGTTTTGCCGTATGATAAATGTAAAAAATATAACTGTCCGTAAAGGGAATAAAGATATTGTTAAGGATGCTTCGTTTCAAATTTCTTCGGGAAAAATTACAGTCGTCGTTGGCAAAAATGGCGCGGGTAAATCTACGTTGCTAGAAGCCTTGACACAAGGAAATTTTATTCCAGATGGAAAAACAATTTGGGATGGTAAAGATATTATAACAATAAACACACGCATCCTTGCACAACGTCGAGCAGTTCTTTCTCAAAAGGTAAAATTAAGTTTTTCGATGACTGTAAAAGAGTTAGTCGAAATGGGAACTTACGTTTCCGATGAACCATTACCCCAAGTCAAAATTGACTACTTAATTCAAAATGCGCTACAAGAAGTTGAGATGGTAGATTTTATAAAAAGAGATTTCCACACCCTTTCGGGAGGAGAACAAAAAAGAGTTTTATTGGCGAAATGTATCATACAACTTAACTGTTGTCATTGGGCAGATGTCAATAAATATCTCTTCCTTGATGAGCCTACGGCAAACCTTGACATCGAACAACAATTCAACTTTATTGCCTTAGTCAAACGCTTAGTGAAGCGTAGAAATATCGGAGTTTTTGCCGTACTCCACGACTTGAATTTAGCAGCACAATTTGCAGACGAAATACTCATGCTACGAGATGGAGAAATTATTCATAAAGGAAGTCCCGAAACAGTTTTAACGCCAGATAAACTTCGGCAAACCTTTGATATTCAATCAGTTATCAATAAGCACCCGGTATTTGACTGTCCACATATCACCACTTTACCACAACAATTTCAGCAAACTCATAACCCCACTTTTACAAACATATAATCACTTTTAAAAAATGAAAAATAGCATTGAATTAAAACAAAACCTAGCAACCTTAAAAATAGCAGAACCAAAATTAAGGGCAAGAGATTTAGCGGAAAGATTAAAGATCAGCGAAGCCGAATTGACCTCCCTTTCAGTAGGCGAAAATGTTACTCGATTGGTAGGTGATTGGAAGAGCCTTTTGGTCGGAATGAAGAATGTAGGTTACGTGATGGCACTCACTCGCAATGAATCTTGTGTACATGAACGCAAAGGGATTTATGATAATATTAAATTTTATGGGGGTGAGCATAATATGGGGGTGGCAGTCAACCCTGACATTGATCTACGATTTTTAATGAATGAATGGAAGTATGGTTTGGCAGTAGAAATAAGTCGAGGAAAGGCAGGTAAATTACATGCTTTTCAATTCTTTAATGGAAAGGGAGAAGCGGTTCATAAAATTTATTGTACGCCAAAGTCAGACTTAGAAGCTTATGAAAATCTAGTCAAACTTTTTACGGCTAATGAGCAAATTCCAATTACAGATGTGGACACTTCACCACTTTCCAAAAAATCAATTACGCCTGATGAAGAGATTGATGTAACCGCTTTTCAAGAGTCTTGGAAAACATTAAAAGACACCCACGACTTCTTTGGATTAATCCGTAAATATAATGTTACAAGAATCCAAGGTTTTAGATTAGCTCCTGAAGGGTTTACTCAAAAAATAGATAACCTAGCCGTAGTTCGTGCCTTGAAAAATGCAGTTGCTCAAAAAGTTTCCATCATGTGTTTTCTACATAGCAAAGGTTGTATTCAAATTCATACAGGGAAAATTCGCAATCTAAAACTCTACGGCGATTGGTATAATATCATGGACAAAGAATTTAATCTTCATTTGAATTTAGAAGATATTGCGGAAACTTGGATTGTCAAAAAACCAACAGAAGATGGCATTGTGACTAGCCTTGAACTGTTTGATAAAAACGGAGAATTGATTGTTTATTTCTTTGGCGAAAGAAAACCAGGGAAACCAGAATTGAGGGAATGGAGAGATATAATTAAACAGGTGGATTTAGTTTCAAAAATTTAAGTGAATGGTGGTAATCAAGAATGAAATCCAAGCTGCGATAGATGCTATCCAAGCAATTCCTGGAACATTTACAGAGGCAATTTCTAATCGTAGCCTAACTCATGCAAGTGCATAAACTGCACAGCCGGCGATGAGAACTTTGTAAGCTACTTTTGGAAGGAGGACTGACTACTTTTATTTCTAATTTATAGGTTATTTAGACTTTTATTTTTTACTGGCCTTTGTGTAGATGAGTCAGTAATCCCATGTTTAGTCTAATATATTAAGCTGTTCTGGGCACTATTATTTTAGTGTCCAAACAGTTTTTTTAAAAAAAATAAAAATGGAAGAATTGACTGAGATAGATTTGCAAATAATAGCTGACCAATTGAGTTGCCCCACCGGAGAAATGGGTATTGCAATGGGAGAAAGAATGAACGATAGTAATATCGAAATGACTTTGCAGACGATTAATAATTTGTCTTTTAATAAAAATGATAAAGTTTTAGAACTCGGTCATGGCAATGGTGGACATCTTCAGAGTTTGATAAATCATGTCAATGATTTACAATATTTTGGATTGGAAATTTCGCTCACGATGGCAAACCAAGCAAGGTTAACTAATGCTAATCTCGTACATGAAAAACAAGCCAGTTTTGAGTTATACGATGGGACTTTAATTCCATTTCAAGAACAGTTTTTCCAAAATATATTTACTGTCAACACTATTTATTTTTGGAAAAAGCCAAAGACATTATTGTTGGAGATTTATCGAGTGTTGCAATCGGGAGGAACTTTTGCCATTACTTTTGCGAAGAAATATTTTATGGGAAAATTACCTTTTGTACAATTTGGATTTCGGCTTTGGGAAGTTTCAGAAGTAATCGAATTAGCAAGATCAATAGGTTTCGAACATCTAGAATCAATTGATTTAGAAGATGAAGTAGAAAGCAAAAGCGGCGAAATAGTCAACCGTGAATATATTGTTATAAAATTCAGAAAATAGAAAAATTTGACCGAAGTGATTCTTTGGCATGGAGGAGAAGGAGAGAATTCAAAGCAAAATTTTCTAAAAATGTCAGCTAACAAAAGAACAGATTTGATTGCTTTCCTAGAAGCACTTTAGCTTGATTCAAGATTATGAATTTAGGATTATTGATTTTCTATAACCCTAAATTCATAATCTTGAATCCATAAATATCATCAGAAATAAGAACTATTTTTTTACTAAAAAAACAAATCTCAGATGTGTAAACATTCAATTTTAGCAGAACGCGACCATGCAGGAATTAGATATTGCCATGATTGCCAATCTTACAAAATCATGTTTCAAAATATTCTTTTGAACTTATCTCGTAAAGCTTTTTTCGACTTCAAAAAACACTTATCAGAGTGCTATGAATATAATATTGACAATCATTGTTGTGAACATCGTCAGGTCAGAGATATTACTTTTAATACACAAATGGATGGTTTGCAATTTGTTTTTTCTACCCAAGAAGTTGGTGAATTCCTATCGCTAATTCAAGAGGCAGAAATGTCTGAAATGTCTACAGATGAACGGAGTTAATTTTTTTCAAAAATAAAAGGTATGAATAATTATAAATGGATTTTGTTGCTTAGTTTTTCATGTTTGTATATTGTTATAAATGCTCAAACTGAGACGGAATTAGATTCTACTTTAAGAAATATCAATTTAGATGATGTGGTGGTCACCGCACAATATGCACCGACTGCTTCCGAAAATGCCGTTCATCAAGTCAAGGTTATCAGAGCAATTGATATTCAAAAACAAGGGCTAAATAATTTAGCAGAAGTCCTGGCGAATCAACTCAACTTGCGAGTTAGCACCGACCCTATTTTGGGAAATGGATTACGCATTCAAGGTATTGGTGGAGAAAATATTCAAGTAATGATTGATGGCGTTCCCATTATCGGACGAGTGAATGGAAATATAGACCTTGCGCAAATCAACTTGCAAAATGTGCAACGTATTGAAATTGTTGAGGGTGCCATGTCGGCACAATATGGAAGTAATGCTTCCGGTGGAGTCGTCAATATTATTACGAAAAAATCACAACTCCAAAAGTTTCAAATCCAAAGTCAAAACCAATATGAGAGTATTGGAATTTATAATAATTCATTGACGGTAGGAACACAATTTGGAAAAACATTTTTATCCGTAACGGGCTATCGAAATCAAAGCCAGTTTGTAGAAAAAGATAGTTTACGATTATTCGAAGAAGTGGAACTTGCCAACGGAACAACCACTCAAACTAAAGTCAATCCTTGGAATCCAAAAACACAACATGGCTTAGATGGCACATTGCGTTATCGCTTGAATGATTCTACCACGATCACTTATCAATACCGTTTGTTTAATGAAAAGTTATTTAGTTATGGAGGAATTAGACGCCCACAGTTTCGTCCTTATGCGTTTGATGAATTTTACACAACGGTTAGGCAAGACCATAGTTTGAACGTAGAAAGTTATTTGAATAAAAATTTCTACCTCAATTCTACGACTGCTTTCAATCAATTTGCTAGAGAAAAAGAAACGCAACGGTTGGATGTTGAAGCAGATACGACTAGCTTAGTTGATAATGGGCAAGACACGACTAGCTTTACTTCCTTTTTGCATAGAAGCATTTTAAGTACCACGACTGATCGACAACTCAATGGACAAATTGGTTTGGAAATATTACACGAAACTGGAACAGGTAAACGGATTGTGGACACGACTTCATCACCAATTAATGAAGCTCAAATTTTCAATTACGCTTTGTGGGCAAGTTTGAATTACAAATATAGCAAGACACTTACAATTCAAGGAAATCTTCGATATGGACATAATACGAAATACGACCATCCCTTAATTCCTTCGCTACATTTGAGTTGGAAGCCGGGAAAAGATTGGAACTTACAACTAAGTTATGCGCATGGTTTTCGTTCCCCTTCCTTAAAAGAATTGCATTTTAATTTTATTGACATCAATCATTATATCGTAGGAAATACCGAACTCAAAGCAGAGAATTCTAAAAATACTTCGCTAACTATTCAACACAATAAAAATATTTTCACGAATCATCAATTCTCTTTTACAGGAAAACTCTTTTACAATTCCATCAAAAATAGAATCATTATTGCCGAGTTCGCGCCCTTCCAATTCAATTATCAAAACTTAGAAAATTTTGAAACACATGGAATGAACCTTCAGGTAGAATATAATTTTGGAAAAAAAATAATGCTCAAATCTGGTTTGGCTTACACTCGACTATTTAACTTTTGGTCAACTGATTTTGAAACAGATAAATTCACCGGACTTTACGAAATGCAAAATGAGTTGTCTTATTTGATTCCAAAAATAAATGCTCGATTGGTTTTGACTCATCGTTTTATTGGTAAGCAGGTTCGATTTTATCAAAACGATGAAGATGTTTTAGAAGAAGGATTTATTGGAGATTATCATTTAATTAATGCTTCGGTCAGTCGTAGTTTTTGGGAAAAAAGAATTTTCGTTTCTTTGGGAATTAAAAATTTATTGGATACACAAAGTGTTCCTTTTGTTGGTCAAGGTGATGGTCCGCATAGTAGTGTAGGTAATAGTCAATTATTGAATTGGGGCAGGACGTATTTTATCCGATTGAATTTGAAGTTTTAAAATCATAAAAAATAAAATACTTGAACTAATTCAAAAGGTAAAGAAATCTGAGGTAGAGATTTGAAGATTGATAGATATGATAAAGATAACTGTAATTGATAGAGGAGAAGTTGCACACAAATTAGATGCTCCAACGGACATGGCATTGAACCTGATGGAAATTTGCAAAGCTTACGAATTACCCGTAGAAGGTACCTGTGGAGGAATGGCTCTTTGTGCGAGTTGTCATTGTTATATTAATTCGAAACATGATTTACCAAAAGCTTCTGATGACGAAGAAGATATGCTTGACCAAGCATTTTTTGTAGAAGATAATAGTAGGCTCGCCTGCCAAATTAGGTTAACCAATTCACTTGAAGGATTAGTTGTAAGCCTAGCTCCTGTCGCTGATTAATCTGCAATAAAAATAAAACGTATTCCATCCAATTAAAACATTTCTGACTAACTAACTCTAGGTAACAAAATAGGTTTAATTAGGTATTTTATCATTTTTTGATGAGTTAAAAGCATTAAAATCAAGTAGTTTATATACTTTTGTCAAGTTATCTATATTTAGTCTAAATAAAAATAGATAGATAACCTATTCATCGATTCAAAAATCATGATCTCTCAAAAGAAGAGTCCAATTTTTTAGCAACAAATATTACCATGATTAAAACAGATATGCTAATTATAGGTGCAGGGCCCACAGGTTTATTTACCGTATTCGAAGCAGGATTATTAAAAATGAAATGCCACCTCATTGATGCATTACCAATGGCTGGTGGCCAATGCGCAGAGATTTATCCTAAGAAACCTATTTATGATATACCTGCATATCCTGAAATTCTCGCAGGAGATTTGGTTGATAAATTGATGTTGCAAATCAAATCATTCACGCCTGGATTTACCCTTGGTGAAAGAGCTGAAACCATTGAAAGACTAGAGGATGGTAGTTTTATTGTAACGACTAATCTGGGAACTCAACATCATGCACCAGTAGTTGTCATCGCTGGTGGCTTAGGGTCTTTCGAACCTCGAAAACCACCTATCCAAAATATCACTCACTTTGAAGGCAAAGGCATAGAATATATTATTAAGGAACCTGCTATCTATCAGGATAAAAAAGTAGTGATTGCAGGAGGAGGAGATTCTGCCTTAGACTGGGCAATTTACTTGGCAGATATTGCAGAAAAAGTTTCGGTTGTCCATCGAAGAAAAGAATTTAGAGGTGCATTGGATACTGTGGAAAAAGTAGCTGAACTCGCTCAGTTGGGAAAGATTCATTTAGTGACTGATGCACAAGTGATAGAACTTCATGGTAAGGAAAATCTTCAGGCGGTAGTCATCAAACATAAAGCTCCAGAAAAAGAAAATACGTTTGTAGAAACAGACCACTTCATTCCGTTATTCGGATTAGCTCCCAAATTAGGTCCACTTGGAAACTGGGGATTAGATATTGAAAACAATGCAATCAGAGTAAATAATGCGATGGATTATCAAACGAACCTTCCTGGCGTATTCGCAATCGGTGATGTGAATACTTACCCCGGCAAGTTAAAGTTAATTTTATCAGGCTTTCATGAAGCAGCGGTCATGTGCCAATTTGCTTATAAAATTATTAACCCCAATAAAAAATTCATTTTAAAATATACCACAGTCGGAGGAGTAGAGGGATTCGACGGGACAAAGAAGGAAGCTAAAAAAGCGGTTGTCAAACAAATAAATTAGACCAATTATTCAGTTTAATTCAATTATTCTTTTGGCCAAATTATATTTACTAAATGAGCATGCAGGACTATCGTATAAAGTAAACAAGGTTAGGAATATTTTGATAAAACACATTGGGTTGGTGGATCTAGTTATGTCCGACTTTTCCCAGGTACGCCTAGAAGTTATTGATTAAGTATTGGTTATACCTTTTAATTATTTTCGTACAGTTTTTTTTGCGCACAATTTAGATTTTAGTTTATGAAGCTGAATCGAAAAGTATTTTTTCGCATCCACAGTTGGATTGGTATCAAGATGAGCATACTATTTTTTATAGTATGCTCATCTGGCACTCTTGCCACGCTTAGTCATGAAATGGATTGGTTATTCATTCCAGAGATTCGCGCATCCTACCAAGAAGAATTAGCGGATAGAAATACCATTGTTGCGAATATAAAAGAAGCATATCCTACTGGAAGAGTTACTTTTTGGGCAGCCTCCAATGAGTCTTATCTCTGTGATATTGTCTCTGTAAAAGTGAACAAACAGCAACTAAGAGTTTTCGTAAATCAATACACGGGTGAAGTGCAAGGTCATGTTAAAATTACCTTTCAACGTTTCTTTCGAGATTTGCACTATTATTTATTTATACCTTTTCAGGTAGGACACTTTACTGTTTTGATGTTTGGTTTCATGCTTTTTATATCCACCGTAACTGCATTGTTATTTTATAAAAAATGGTACAAAAAGTTATTTGATTTAAAAAGAGGAAAAGGTAAAGTAGTATTGTTTAGAAGTTTACACCGCTTAGTTGGCGTATGGTCTATTCCTTTTACCATTCTATTTTCAGCAACAGGGATTTGGTATTTTGTAGAACGAACTGATTTAGGTGATGTATCAAAAACTGCTAATCCCCGCAACCCCAAAATAGAAATGATTACGATGGATTCTACGGCCTTTGCTAATCTCGCTTTTACCATTGATTACAACAAAATAATTGCGATAGCAAAAAAAGAAATCCCAAATCTCAAAGTAAAAAATATACGCATTCCTCGTAAAAAAACAAGACCAATTTACGTCGATGGGGTTAGTGATATCGCACTTGTAAGAGATCGGGCAAATCGAGTTTGGATACATCCGACTACTTTCGAGATAGTTGGCAGCCAGAAAGCAAAAGATGTCAATACCGTCACTTGGCTAAATGATCTAGCTGATCCTCTACACTTTGGATATTGGGGAGGATTGACAACCAAGATAATATGGTTTTTTGGTGGGTCAGCAATTTCTGGATTGGTGCTTACTGGAATCTGGATTAGCCTAAAAAGAAAAATTAAAAACACCAAAAAAGCAAAGGCTCAAAAATTAGGTGTTTGGAAATATATTAATTGGATAGTGGTGATCACGATGTTTTATCACATGTACAATAAACTAATCACACGCTATCAAGTTTCTACCCAAGCATTGATAGTTATCACTTTGGGATGGACTATACTTGGCTTAATTTCTTGGTATATATTTGTCTATCAAATGAAAAAAAGTATAGTAAAGCAGAATTAATTTTAACGTACTCTAATTTCAAAAATCTAATCGAATGAAAAGATACCCTAATAATAATCATCCCTACGAAACACTTTTTAAAGACGGAGATAACAAAGTTGTATTTTGTAATGAATGCAAAATTTTCCATGTGTTTTACGGAACGACATCTCTGGACTTGAGCAGATCTGCCATGGATTCATTGGATTATGAGTTGCTAGTATATTTGGATTTTTTTCAAGATTCAGTCGAATCGACATGTCGATGTATCGAAGTAGAAACCCCTTATTTGGGAATTCGTTTGTTGCTTTCTGTTGATGATATTCATCGATTTAGAAAGATGCTTTATAGTGCAACTTTAGCTTATGAAGAAGGATTCTGGAAGTCAGGATGTAATTAAAATTTTAAAATAACAACAACATGGATACAATTTTTCTTAAAATATATTTCACCGTTTCTTGGTCTTCACTAGGGATAGTTAGATTTTATTTTAAACTAAAACAAAGAAAGAATAAAATAAAACTTGACCACAAAACTACTTTAGAAAAGGTATTGTTATTTTCTGCACAGATAGGAATGATGATGGTACCCTTTATATATATTTTCACACCTTGGTTGGACTTTGCAAACTATAAATTCCCCAATGAGGCAGCTTATCTAGGCATCTCATTAATTCCATTTACACTATGGTTATTTTATCGGGCACATAAAGATTTAGGGAAAAACTGGTCACCAAGTTTAGAACTTATTGAGGAGCACGCTTTAATTACAAATGGAGTGTATAAAAAAATACGCCACCCAATGTATTCTTCTATATGGTTATGGGTTTTAATTCAGTTTTTAATGTTCCATAACTATGTTGCTGGACTTTTAGGAATTATCACTTTTGGAATTCTTTATTTTTTAAGAGTTGATAAAGAAGAAGAGATGATGTTAAATCAGTTTGGTGATTTGTATCGAAAGTATATGGAAAAAACGAATCGCTTAACTCCTTTTACTTAGTAATCCTATGTCAACTCTCAGGGAATACGAATTTTTGTTTTTCCCGTTTGTTATATTTTCAATAGTCAAATTCGTTGTAGTAAATATTGTATATAAATTTTAGTTTTAGAAAAATGCCGTGCGCATCAGATACTTTTGAATATTTTGTTCAATTCAGCAAATTCATTTTGTAGATGATGTGAGTCAACTGATTGAAAAGGTATGGTAAAAAATAAGTTTAAAATATATCTTAGATATCATCAGTATAGTTATTGCGCACCGCTATTTTACTTTTTTGTAAAAAAAATACCTGTTCAAATGAAAAAAACAACTCCAGAAGAAGCAGTCAAAATAATATAATCTAACGATAGAGTTTTTATTCACACCGCAGCAGGTGCTCCTCAACAATTGATAAATGCGATGACTGAAAGGCATTTATTTTTACAAGATGTTGAGATTGTTGCTGCTCATACAGAAGGGGATGTTCCTTACGCTGATGATAAATATAAAGGAAGTTTCAAAATTAATTGCTTCTTCGTAGGTCATAATATGCGAGCGCATGTGCAACGAGGACGAGCGCATTATATTCCCATTTTCCTAAGTGAAATCCCTAATTTATTTAGGAGTGGAAAAATGCCAATTAATGTTGCTATGGTTACCGTTTCTCCTCCAAATGAAAAAGGATTTTGTTCACTTGGGTGCTCTGTTGATATTTCGAATGCAGCAATTGATACCGCAGAATATGTCATAGCTCAAGTCAATCCGAACATGCCATTTGTGCATGGGAATGGAATTATTCCGATGAGCAAAATTCATCAATACATAGAAGTGGATGAACCATTACATGAATTACATTCACCAAATCCCACAAAAATTGAAAGGCAAATTGGAAAAAACATTGCTTCGTTAGTCGAGGATGGAGCGACCCTACAAATGGGTATCGGAGGAATTCCAAATGTTGCACTAAAATATTTAGGCAACCACAAAAATTTAGGTATTCATACTGAAATGTGTTCCGATGGAATTATTCCTTTAGTCGAAAGTGGCGTTATCAATGGTTCGCAAAAAGTAACAGAGAATGGAAAAATAGTTTCAGGTTTTGCTTTTGGAACAAAAAAGATATATGACTTTATTCATGAAAATCCAATTGTAAACATGATGGATGTGGGTTATGCTAATGATACTAGAACGATTAGGAAAAACCCCAAAGTAACCGCAATTAATAGTGCTATCGAAGTGGATTTATTTGGGCAAGTTTGTGCAGATTCAATCGGCACAAAACACTATTCTGGAGTAGGTGGACAAATGGATTTTATCAGAGGTGCCACCTTGTCTGAAGGCGGTAAAGCAATCATTGCATTGCCATCAAGAACCTCCAAGGGAATTGCTCGAATCGTTCCTTCTTTAAAATTCGGGGCATCGGTTGTTACGACAAGGGCACACGTTCAATATATCGTCACCGAATATGGAGTAGCTGATTTGTATGCCAAAAATCTAAGAGATAGGGCTAAAGGAATGCTTAATATTTCTCATCCTGATGATAGAGCAAATTTGATTCAGACCATTTATAAGAATTCTAAAATTTTAATTTAAACATATTTTAGAACTATAAAAATATAACGCTCAATTTGATTTTACAAAAATAATTTAACCATGAAAATCAAAAATTCTTTGACCAATAACATTGCAGAAACATTATACGTTCCTTTGCTGATGAAATCTCGTCAGACCAACGCGAAGAATGCTTTTTTAAAAGATATCAAAGCCTGCGAAATTCGTGATAAAGTAGATTATGATTTTTCAAAATTTGGCAAATTTACTTTGAGTACAACAGTCGACTTACCTAATCGGACTTTCAAAAATTTTAGAGCAGCTGTAGATAAGCCAAGGCTAGCCATTGAAAAAGATTTAGTATTGCTCCTCGAAGATGAAAATATTGCGATTGACATGAAATTTATAAGTTGGGGAGAAAATCAAGTAGGAGAATTTTCTTACGAAAGGTCATCTAAATAAAAGCAACTTTGAGAGCAAAAAATGGCAAAGGAAATCTTTTAGGTTACACTTTAATCATGATCGACGATATTATAAATTAAAACTTTTCTTAAAATCAAAATAATAATATGAATTACAATTTAATCAAAATTACATTTTTCGTAGCAATATTTTTACAAATTTTATCTTGTGGAAATGAGCCTAATACTTCAACGGAGAAGGAAGCATCAAAAGAGGTAACAATTTACACTCATCGACATTATGATACCGACCAAAAACTATTCAAACAGTTTGAAGAACAAACAGCAATTCAGGTCAATGTGGTCAATGCCAAAGCAGATGAATTGATGCAAAAAATGAAAACAGAAGGCGAACAATCTCCTGCTGATGTTTTAATTACCGTCGATGCAGGTCGATTGGTTAGAGCTAAGAATGAAGGATTATTACAATCTGCAGAATCTACTTTTTTAGATAAAACAATTCCTAGCAATTTAAAAGATGGTCAAAATCATTGGTTCGGATTAACCAAGCGAGCAAGAGTCATCGCTTATCATAAAGACAATATTAAACCAACTTCACTATCGACTTATGAAGATTTAGCAGACAAAAAATGGGATGGAAAAATCCTAATCCGCTCTTCTGGCAATATTTATAATCAATCTTTGATGGCATCAATGATTGCAAATAATGGCGAAGAAGCTGCACAGGTTTGGGCAGCAGGAGTACTTGGAAATATGGCTCGAAGTCCCAAAGGCAATGACCGTGACCAAGTGAAAGCAGTCCTAGCAGGCGAAGGTGATATTGCAATCATTAACACTTATTATTTAGGAAAATTACTCAACTCCAAAAATCCAGAAGAAGTAAAAGCTGGCGAGGGTGTAAAAGTATTTTTCCCTAATCAAAATGACCGTGGCACACACATCAATATCAGCGGTGCAGGTGTAGCAAAGTATTCACCTAACAAAGCTAATGCAATAAAATTTATTGAATTTTTAGCAAGCAAAGAAGCGCAAGAAGTTTTTGCAGAAGCCAATTATGAATATCCAATTAATCAGGATGCAAAAGTTTCAGATTTATTACTTTCATGGGGAGATTTTAAAGAAGATAAATTACCTTTGGAAAAATTAGGCGAACTTAATAAGTCTGCCGTAATTACTTTTGATAAAGTAGGCTGGAAATAATTTTTCAGCTTTTTTCGATACAGAATGAGCAAAGAATCTCTAACAAATTCAACGAAACGTTTTTTTCGTGATACAAACCGATGGTCGATAATTTTATTGGCCATCGGTTTATTAATAGGTGCGCCTATCTTTTTTATCGGCTTCCAATTATTTGCAGGTGCAGGTGAAATGTGGCAGCACTTAGTCGATTACCTTTTGTGGGATTATCTTTCCAATTCTTTTTCCCTCGCATTAGGTTGCAGTTTCCTGACCATTTTTATTGGAGTATCGTGTGCATGGATAGTCAGTAGATATGATTTTCCATTTAGAAAAAAATTAGATCGATTTTATTCTTACCACTTACCATTCCTTCCTACATCACCGCATATGCTTATACCGGCATTTTTGACAACGGTGGTTCCCTAACTGTTTTATTAAAAGATGTAGGTATTCATTTTCCCAAAATAGACTTTATGAATATCTATGGTTTAATTTGGGTTTTGAGTTTATCCTTATTTCCCTATGTCTATGTGAGTGTGCGAGTTGCGTTTTTGCAGCAATCAAAAAAACTCATGGATGCTTCTTTTTTATTAGGAGCATCGGAGCGGAAATATTTTTTCACGATAGCTTTGCCGCTTGCTCGCCCTGCAATTGTAGGTGGAGTAGTTTTAGTTTTGATGGAAGTCTTGAATGATTATGGTGCTGCGAAATATTATAATGTACCAACTTTTACCACAGGTATTTTTAGGACTTGGGGAGAATTACAAGATTTACCAACTGCAATTTATCTCTCTGCGATTTTAGTAACACTAATTTTCCTTCTGCTATTTTTTGAAAAATGGCAAAGGGGAAAACGAGGATTTGAAGAACCTTCTAATCAAAAAACGACCGTCCATAGAATCAAATTAAAAGGAGCAAAAAGAAATGTAGTTTTAGTTTTTATTTCCATTCCGATACTTTTTGGATTTATTTTACCTGTTGCACAATTATTATTTTGGACATGGCTTACTTATGCTGAAATGTTGGAGGTAGAATTTATCTGGCTCATTTTGGAGAGTTTTGGAATTGCATTGTTAGCAGCTTTGCTCACTACCCTATTTGCAATATTAGTTATCTATTTATTAAAATGGAATCGTTTAAAAAACCTTCAAGTTATTTCTAAAACTTCCATCTTAGGTTATGCTATTCCTGGTGCAATTATCGGGATTGGAGTAATGGTCTTTGGACAATTTTTTGTTGATTTCTTTTTCGAAAACTATGACTTAAAAATAGGACATTGGATTTACGGAAGTATCTTGTTATTAATTTATGCTTACATCGTTAGATTCCTAGCAATTGCCTATAGTCCAATCGAAGCAAATACTTTAAAAATAGGAAACTACCTAGCTGAATCCGCGCATTTACTTGGGGAATCTCGGATAAAAACGTTTTTTAAAGTTGAATTTCCACTACTGAAAACGGGAATAGTAAGTGCGATCATTTTAGTATTTATTGACATCTTAAAGGAATTGCCACTCACCCTTATTTTAAAGCCATATACCGTTCAAACCTTAGCAATTAAAGCTTACGAAAATGCTGAAAATGGAGAAGTCGAAAAAGCAGCATTACCTGCACTTTTGATAATCTTTACTGCAATCGTTTTTATATTTTTACTCAATAAAATGAAAAAGTAAAATGAATATTTTAGAAATAAAGAATTTGAATAAAACCTATGAAGGGAATCAAAATTTTGCTTTGTCTGAATTTAATTTCAATTTAGAAAAAGGAAAAATATGTGCAGTAGTTGGTGAAAGTGGTTGTGGAAAAACGACTCTCTTCCGCTTAATCGCAGGGTTAGAAAATCCTGATAGTGGAGAAATAAAAATAGCTAATCAAGTCGTGTCTAACTTATTAAAAATAGTAGTTCCACAAAAAAGAAATGTCGGAATGGTCTTTCAAGATTTTGCCTTATTCCCTCATCTTACCGTTGCTCAAAATATTGGATTTAGTTTGAAGTCAAATGAGGTAGGAAAAATAAAAGATGTTTTGAAAACAATGAAGTTAGAAAGTTTTGACCATCGGTTTCCAAATGAATTAAGTACAGGTCAACAACAACGAGTTGCGCTAGCTAGAACTTTGGTAACCAATCCACAACTGCTACTGCTAGACGAACCTTTCAGTAATTTAGATGCCTTGTTAAAAGATTCTTTGAGAAAAGAATTGATTGCGATGATAAAACCTTTGGGCATTTCGGTTTTATTTATCACCCATGACTTGGAGGATGCACTTGCTATCGCAGATGAAGTAGTGATTGTGAAAGATGGGAAATTATTAGAATCAGGTTCGATTGCCGCGGTAAGTCAGCATGCAAAAAATGAATATGTAAAATCTATTTTCTCAAACCTTAAATCCTCGGCGGAGAGAATTATTCATAAATTAAAGGATTGAAAATTAAATAGATTTATTCCGAGTTATTAAAATTTAAATTATCTGAAATATTTAAAACTAACCTCTTAATTCTATTTCCCCTTCATCTACTACTTGTCTACTTAGAAAAAATATTTAAAATTCGGTATTGGCTAAGAGTATGTCTAAAAATTATAGAAACTATCGGCTAAATAATTTGCTGCGGTAATTAGACAAAACAATTAAAGATGATGGTTAGGAATGCGAACTAAATAACTTATGGTTCTTGAGAGGATATTTTGTCTTCATTTTTCACTTTAAAAGTCTGAAAATATGAACACTTATACGACTTCTAAAGCCAAAACTGAGAAAAAAATCTCTCTCTTAAAAACCGCAACTTATTTAATTCGAATTCCTTAATAAGTATCAGTCATATCTTCATCTACACAGATAATAAAGTCAGCTTTACCTTTGTATTCATCCAGTAATTGATAAATATTTTCTTGAGAAACGGTAGTGATTGTTCCATAGTTTAAGGAATCATTTATTTGTTTGAGATACCAAAGAATACCTTCATAATAATCAGAATGATAAGAACCATTGAAATGCAAAAAGGTATGATTTTTTTGGAAGTTTTTTGAAATAAAATAAGCCATTGTCGCATCCTTGACAGCTTGCGCTTTGACGAGTTCAGGTGTTCCGTGACTGCCCATCATAGTCAGTATTTTTTTATACTGTGGCAATTCTGGGTCAAATAAAATGGGCATTGGCGCTACCCAATTTTTTTCCGCAGCAGGTAAAGAATCTAATATTTCAAATCCACCATTTTGATAGATGTCACTTGCGTAGCGACGGGGAATATTAGTGGCGACAAATGGAAGTTGCTCTGCCTTGGCAAAGTCAACCAAGGGAGCATAATCCGTTTTGTAGTTTCTCCAAAGTCTGGCTAAAGTGTCGAGACTAGCAAAATCTATTTCGCCTTGCAGATATTGGTTAAGTGGAATCTGATTATCGGCTTCAATCATTTCTGCACCCAGTATCATTTTTTTAGATTGGTGCAAACCTTTGGTGAGTTCTAATTGTAGCCAATGTGAAATAGCATTGTTATGTATTTCTCCAAATAAGATGATGTCCTTTTTTTTCAGACGTTTCAACATCTTTTTGTAAGAGACTTTTTTGCCTTTTGCATTATAAATTTTGTATGCAGATTTTTTTTGAGCAAGGGCAATCGTGGAGAATAAAATAAAAAATAGAACTAAATAGATGGAAGGATTTCTCATTTTTTTACATTGTTTTTGTTGATGATAAAGAGTCGAAAATATAAAATTAAATTACAAGTAATTCAGCAGATAGACGTTAATAGACATCTAAGATAAGGTCATTATATAGTCATATTTTACTTAACCTTTTTAATGAGAAAAATCGAATTATGAATGCAGCTTTAGCCGAACTGTGCGATTAAAAAATGATAATTATCTTGTAGGTAAAAAAGATATGGCATTATTACGAGTTATCACAGAATTTAATCAGGAAGACCATGAAGGAAAATCCGTTCAATTGAAAGCAACGGTAGAACAGGATTTAAGTGAGTTATAAATAGAGGAGCTAGATAAATGTGAAAAAAATTACTTGAAGTTTGTTATGCAGCGATGCGTGAAGGAATGGGGAACAGATGAGTTATGTGAGTAAAAAAAAGCATGGCGGCGGCATCAAGTCAGGAATCAAAAGAAGGATCCGAAGGGTTAGATTTACGAACCCGTGCCATTTGAATTAGTGGCATCAAGACTTGCTAAAGGCAATTGGTGAAATTTCAATATTTTCTTCCATAGTAAAGAGTGGTATTCGTAGTACATCCATTAGGAATGCGAATTAAATAGATTCAGAATTTTCGGTCGTTTATTTTGTGCTTAGTTTTTGCTTTGAAAGCATGAGTTTATCTGGATAATTGATTGATTTCAAAGGGGAAAATAAGGACAAAAGAAGTAGTGAAAATTCTGAATCTATTTAGTTCGCATTCCTTAGCCTTTTTATATTCAATTTCCCGCTAAAAAAAAATATAGCCTTGAAGTTTTTTATGCCGCCATATCCAATCAGTATGACTTGCCTATTTTTCTTCAAGGAAAAAAAGTAGCTCCATCGGCGATTATAATGCGTAACATGAGTTATAAGTTTAAAGCGACAAACTAGAATTAAGTTGACGACAATAGACTTCCAAAATCCTAAAGATTATTGTTCCCCCCAAAGCAAAATTCAAGCGTAAAAAATAATTATGCCTAATATAATCCCATATTCAAATTTATTTGTCTAGTATTGTCCCCCTGATTTAAACATATGAGTATGCCAAATCGTTATACTAGTTATAATCAAAACTTAGAAAACTCCTCCATGCAAAAATACTATGATATTGTCATCGTTGGCTCTGGTCCGGCAGGCACCACCACCGCACGAATTGCTGCACAAAATAATCTAAAAGTTTTATTGGTCGATAAAAAGCAAGAATTGGGAAGTCCTATTCAATGCTCGGGTGCGGTGAGTCGCCACGCTTTAGAAGCGGTAGGCGTAACTCCCGATGAAGAATTTATCCATGAAGCCATTTATGGTTTTGATATTTACAATCAAGTTGGCGAACACAAAACGATTGATTATCGAGAACTAAAACCTGATGAATATGGCGAAACTGATCATAAAAAACCACTTGGCTATGTGGTTGATCGCCGCCGCTTTGATCGCTATCTAATGACGCAAGCGGAGCGAGCTGGCGTAGAAGTTTGGTTGAAAACCGAAGGTCTGAACTACGAAGCCAACCCTCAGGGAGATTGCAAAGTACACCTCCGAAAATTTAATGAAGATATTACCGTCCACACCAAAGTACTCGTGGGTGCCGACGGCCTTCAATCGCAGGTCGGCAAATGGGCAGGTTTGCATACACACATCAAGCTGCCCGAACTGGCGAGTTGTTTACAATTTATCGTGGATCAAGTGGAAACGGATGGACTGCTCGAAATCATCACAGGACATGAATGGGCACCGGGTGGATATGCTTGGGTTTTTCCCAAAGGACATGGCTATGCCGAAATTGGATTGGGAGTTGCGCGTACGATGACCGACCAGAATGCACAATGGCACGTGGATCATTTTATGAAAAATTCTTTTTTCAAAGAGCGATTTAAAAACTCTAAGGTTTTGGAAATTCAAGGCGGCGGTGTTCCATTGGCTGCCCCGCTCAAAACGCAATATGCCGACAACTTAATCTTGGTAGGAGATGCTGCTCGCCATGTCAACCCGATTACTGGCGGAGGAATTCACACCGCATTGAGCGGAGGTTATATTGCAGGGAATTTTTTAGGAGATTTTTTCAAAAAGAACTTGCCCGCTACCGCCGAAAATTTAAAAACATATCAAGATCAATGGCTCGATGCTTTGGGAAACAAGATGTGGAAACTCTACGATATCAAAACCAAAGTTTTTAAAACCAAGGATATTGAGCAAAGAGATAAAATGCTCTTTGCTACTATGTCAGATTATTTTAGTCCGGATTCAGAATTTAAAAAAATCTAGTTAATAGAAATAAACATTATTCGATTATCCCTCCAAGGGATTTAAACTCCTTGGAAGGACGACATCCATAAAATTTCATTTCTGTCGAGCTGCCAGGCTGGATAAAACAAATCCTAATATTTAGTAACTATGAGTAAACGTAATCCTGTAATTTTTCAAATCGGCTGGAATGCTTGTATCAACTGCGGTGCATGCGTAGCGGTCTGCCCACACGAAGCTGGTTTTATCAGTCCATTCGATACCATCGCCGTGGATAAACCTTGCGATATTGCTTGCCTGATCTGCGAAGATATTTGTCCTGTGAGTACGATCACCCATACTGAAGTTATTGCCAATCATCCTCAAATTAATATTTGAGATTCTAAAAAAAAACGAGAACCATGAGATTAATGCAACACAAAAAGGAGGCGTTTTGTTTTTACCGATTCCTTTCTATCTTTTATGACAAATTAGTTAATCCGCTTTTTTGGACAAAAAAAATGCGAGACGAATCTTTAACCATCGCTCAACTTGATCAACCCAATATCCAAGTGATTGATGTGGGATCGGGAACTGGATTCACGACGGAAGGGATTGTCAAACATGTCTCCCCTACCCAAGTCACTTGCGTAGATCAGAGTCCACATCAAATGTCAAAAGCAAAAGTCAAACCTGCCTTGCAAGGTTGTACTTTCCAAATCGGAGATGCTGAAAATATTCCTTTCGAGACGAATAAATTTGACCGCTATGTTTCTGCCGGAAGTATCGAGTACTGGCCCAATCCTCAAAAAGGAATCACGGAAGCTTATCGAGTAATCAAACCGGGAGGGGTGGCTACTTTGATCGGACCGCTAGATCCTCCCAATTCTTTGGTCAGTTTTGCCGCTAATACTTGGATGCTTTTTCCGAAAGATCAGGAATATCGGGATTGGTATAAAAATGCAGGTTTTGAAAATATCGAAGTCAAATATGTTTATCCACATTGGATTAAGCAAAAAGATAAATATTGTATTTCTATCTCCGGAACAAAACCACGGGCGGGAGTTTCGCCGATTGAGACTACTCAAAAAATAAACGAACCACTCGACGCAGAGACCCAAGGAGGTTTGATGCGGGGATTGCAAATGTTTGGAAGAGTATTGTTAGGTTCTTTGGCAGGGTTTGTTTTTATTCCGATTGCGTTAGTTGGTTATTTGAAAAATATATTTTCTTCCAAAGAAGATTTGCCAGAAGAATATCGAGAACGGTTAAATGGATATCAAGTTTTTGCTTTGGTTCTGGTAACGGTATTGTTAGTGATTTGGATTTTTTAAACTTAACCGCCTACTGAAAGTAAGTGGGTACATTTAACTAACGATTAAAGTCCTTTATATAATTTTTTGAATATCGAACACCGAATAAGGATTTGAGAATTAAGAAATTTTGACGAAATTGCTCAGAAGGAAATTATCTTAGCATCGTCAAACTTCTCAAATCCTTGTCCGTTATTTAGTTTTTTCTGAGACCAATAAAACAAAACATTTACAAAATGACACTTAACCAACGCATCGGCAAATTCTACGATCAATCCACCCCTCTCTGGCTCGACGTATGGGGCGAACATATGCACCACGGATACTATCCTGACGGAAAAGTAGGGACAAAAACTCACACGCAAGCGCAACTTGATTTGGTGGAGGAAATATTGCGCTGGGGAAAAGTTGCAGGGGCTACCCAAATTTTAGATGCAGGATGTGGAGTAGGTGGAAGTGCTCGTTTACTGGCAAAAAAATATAATGCAAAAGTTTTAGCCGTGACCCTAAGTCCGGTGCAAGCGGCAAATGGCCAGCGATATAATCGGGAAGTTGGTTTGGAAAATCAAGTGACCATCGAAGCTAAGGACATGATGAGTTTGGCAAATTCTACCCAGAAATTCGACTTAATCTGGTCGATGGAAAGTGCCGAGCACATCGCCGATAAAAAAGCCTTGATGGAAATGTTTTACAGTTTACTTAAACCTAACGGTAAACTAATCATGGCAACTTGGTGTCATCGAGACGAACCACCCACCTTAAAAACATCAGAACAAAGTCTGTTAGGAAAAATTTATAAACTCTATCATTTGCCGCCTATGGTTTCGATTACAACCTTGGAAGGCTTGGCAAAAGATGTAGGTTTTACCGACGTTGTGAGCGATGATTGGAGTGATTATGTTGCCCCATTTTGGAAAGCGGTGATTCAATCGGTCTTTCAATGGAAATCCGTAAAAGGATTGTTACAAGCAGGTTGGCCCACCATCCAAGGAGCTTGGGCGATGCGCTACATGACAAAAGGGTATCAAGGAGGTTTAATCAAATTCGGAGTTTTTCAAGGAACAAAAATATGAGTTTCATCATTAATTTTATTCGCTTTTCGAGACTGCATACCATTATAGGTACGACCTTGAGTATTGTGGTTTTATACCTCATTGCATTATCCACTTCCATCGAACAGGATTTGCATTTGCCAATTTTAGGATTGACTTTACTGAGTTGTTTGGGTGCAAATATTTATATCGTGGGACTCAATCAAATCACCGATGTAGCAATTGATAAGATTAACAAACCGTATTTACCATTAGCATCTGGGGCATTTTCCATACGCTTGGGTTACGCCATTGTCACCATTAGTATTTTGGTTTCTTTGGCGGTGGCTATTTATTTGGGGAAATATTTATTGCTCACCGTTTTGTTGAGTTTGGTTTTGGGTACTGCATATTCTATTCCACCGATCCGCTTAAAACGGTTTCCTTTTTGGGCGGCATTTTGCATCATTGCCGTTCGAGGTGTAATTGTAAATCTATTACTTTTTCTACATTTCAATTATTTAATCAATGGCGAAAATAAGATCACGCCAGTCGTTTTAACTTTGGCCGCGACTATTTTTATTTATAGTATCATCATTGCCTGGTTTAAAGATATCCCAGATATGGCAGGTGACCGTCGGTATAATATCAATACGCTGAGCATTCGATTTGGAGCGGAAAGAATTTTTTTGCTGGGAAATATTTTAATCAGCCTTACTTTTTTAGCGTTGATTATTTTTGCTATCTTAAATCCAACGGTGCTCAATATGCCGCTGATGGTGGTTAGCCATTTGATATTTTTTATCGCATTAATTGTGTTGAGTAAAAAGACAAAGATCAAGCAACCGAGTTCGATGAGCAGATATTATCAATTTGTCTGGGTATTGTTTTTTGGAGAATATATTATTTTTGGATTGTCGCAGTTACTTTAATTTTTAAAAAAAAGCGTTTTGCAAAAGCATTACTTGATGAATGATCGGATGGAAAATTCGATTGTTTATTTATTATTGAAAAGTAAATGGGGAGAAACTCCCCTAATTCGGAAAATAATAAACCTCCCCGTCTACATCCACCGCCACATGGCTAAGCGTCTCCCAAAGTGGTGGAGCGAGTTCCTTTTCCCATTCTGCTAAATCAGTCTGTAACTCTTTAACTTTTGCAGGCAGTTGATCCCACAAATCATTTTGTTCTCGAAAATCATTTTTTACATCATATAAATGATGGTGATTTGATTTTGCATTGAGCACTAATTTATAATCTCCTTTGCGGATAAACTTTGCATACACACTTCTCGAATATAAAATTTCATGCGGCGAATTATTTTGTAAAGTGTCTGTTACAAAAGGGAGTAAATCTACCCCATCAATCTTTTCCTTAGGCAATTCCGCTTTTGCCGCAACTGCCGAAGTGGTAAAAATATCCATCAAACTTATCGGTTTTTCAAAAACTTGTTGCGGAGGAATCTGACCTTTCCATTGCAGACAAAATGGGACAACTTGACCACCTTCGAAGTGCGTAATTTTCCCACCCTTGAATGGTGCATTATTCATCAGTCCCGTGTAACTTGCTCCACCATTATCACTAGTAAAATAAATAATGGTATTTTCTTCCAAACCTAAATCTTGCAATTTTTTAATGATCGTTCCAACGGCATCGTCCAGCGATTTTATCATCGCATAATAAACTCGTTGGCTATGATCTTCGATATGCGATAACTCGTCATAATATTTTTTGGGCGCTTGAATCGGAGCATGTGGTGCATTGAATGCAGCATACAAAAAGAAACGATCGTCCTTATTTTTTTCAATAAATTCTGCTGCCTTATTTCCAAACAAAGTAGTCTGATAAGGATGTCCTTCGACTTTTTGCTTCACGCCATTTTCTCTGATATCATAAGCTAATTGTTGCCATTGCATATCATCTAAGTATTGATTCAGATGTGCTTCTTCCATCGTCGGATCACCAATGTCAGCATATAATGATGCGCCATTATAAAAACCATAATGATAGTCAAATCCATGTCGAGCCGGTCGATAATTTGGATGCATGCCTAAGTGCCATTTTCCAATCAGGCCAGTAGCGTAACCTTGCTTTTTTAAAATTTCGCCTAGCGTAATTTCACTAGCAGGAATTCCTCGTTTATTAATTCGGGAAGTTTTATACCAAGGATATTGTTCTCGTTGATTCCCCTCATTTTCAAAATCTTCTTGCCGCAATCGATAAACCCAAGGGAATGGATCGGGCAATGCTTCGAAGCCATAACGATTTTGATATCGTCCGGTCAACATCCCTGCACGACTGGTTGCGCATACGGGAGCAGTTACGTATGCTCGGGTAAAATTAACGCCCGAGCTAGCGATGTTATCAATGTTTGGCGTTTGAATTAATTGATTTCCGTTCATCGACAAATCATGAAATCCTAAATCGTCTGCTAAAATAACAATCACATTGGGATGATCTTTATCTGATTGCTGAACTTGCGCAGGCGCTATCTCTGAACGATCAACGCCCGAGTAAAACCAAAATAATAAACTGGCAAAAGACACTACCCCAGTTACCACTATATATTTATTAGGTAATCGTCTCATGAATTCTCCAATGACAAGTGTAGGAAAAAGATAAGTGTAGGCCTTGGTAAATTCATCTGCAAATAACCCTGCGGTAAATATACTTCCTGTCCGCCAAGTATGAATACGCAATTCGACTAGTTGAAAAAGCCATCCTACGATTGCTCCCAAAAGGGCAACAATCAAAATAGAAATGACCGGATGCCAGTCTTTTGCCTTTGATGTTTTTTCAGAAAAATGAATGATGCCGCCAAGGATGCCTAAAAATAAAATATACAAAGGCAGCATGTGTTTTAATGGCGCATTCATCATGATGATATATCCTACAAAAAGAGTGACGATACCAAAGGTGATAAATTGAGTAAAGAAGTGAGTGAGGATATTTTTTCTCATGATTTTTTTATTTTAAAATTTTTCTTTAAAAAAGAAAGACGTCAATCTCAAGCCGCCTAGGTATCCCATACCTTTTTTTCATTAAAATTCTTTATGTTGACGACATTTGACTTCGAGTCACCTTGTGAGTAGGAAAACATCTATTTCACAATAAACTTATCACCATCATTAGCAAAATGAATCGGACCATTGTAACCTGATAATTCTTTTTTATATAAATTTTTAATCACTCGCAAATCTGGCGCTGGCGCAAAGTGATGCAAAATTAATTTTTTCACCTTGGCAACCTCCGCTAATTCAGCGACCTCTTTTGGACTGGTATGATAGTCTTGAATGTCGTGGACAAGTTTAGCATTTCTGCTATTGCCTGCTGCTGCTAACTTTACTGACATTTGTTCTAGCAAAGAAACGAACAGCACTTCGTGAATCAACAAATCTGCCTCTTTTGCCATTTCCAATACCAAATCATTCTTTTTGGTATCGCCGCTGATGACTACTTTTTTTCCATCATATTCTATCGCGTAACCTACTGCTGGTTCGATTGGTTCATGATTGACATCGAAGGCTGTTACCGTAATTCCGTCTTTTTGAAAAACGATTTCTTTGCCTCCTTCCACATTTTTAAATTCATGAGGAATGCCCTTTGCTTTAGAAATATCCATCAGTTTCTCACCATGATGATCCACGCGATGTTGATTTTCAATATGTAAAATTTGATCCACCGCTTGCATCAAAGTATCCAAACCGTCTGGCCCATAAACCTGTAAATCATTCGTCCGACCTAAGACCCAAGATCTGCTAATCAAATAAGGTAAATCCATAAAATGATCAGAATGATAATGAGTAATAAAAACGGCATCCAATTGATCCAAAGGCAGTTGAATATTTTCTGCTTTTTGTACGACACCTGGCCCGACATCAAACATAAAGAAATGTCCATTGACAAAAACTGCCGTTCCAGTTTGCGCTCGATTCCCCGGCAAGGGAGAAGAAGTTCCTACCGTAAAAACGGTAATCGCATTTTTATCTTCCAATAAATCGTTGGATTGATTGAGGCGTTTTATTTGCTGGTCGAGCATCAATGGAACTAATTTTTCTGGAAAAAAAGTTATTGCGATCCAACTGAATGCAAATACGCTTAAAATTAATACTAAAATATTTCGAAGGATTTTTTTCATAATTTATACTTATTTTTTTCGACGCATTCTGCGAAATAAAATAAAAAGACTAGCCATCAAAACCACGAAACCAATTAACCAAGGAGTAAGTGCTCGCTTGACTTTGTTGGTAATTTCCTCGACGGTTTCATAATCTTCAGGCATTTCCAATACACCATATTTAGTGGTGTAATTTTTATAATCAATCTTCAAGTCCTCAAATAATTTAGCATTGGAAGTCGCTAAATCTTTCGTCTCTCCTGGATCATTTTTCAAATTATACATTCTCCAAATTCCATCGCCATAGGGTTTTCCATTTCTGACCAATTTAAAATCACCTCTAAAAATTGCGGCTTGTCCTGCGGCTTCCATTCCTATGGGTTCGTCCTGTGCGTAAACTTGATTCGTATCTTTTTGAATGATGGGAAATAAACTATGACCGGTCATTGGATTGATAGAACTCTGCTCATCATAATCAATCCCCGCAATATCCAAAATAGTTGGAGCCATATCTGTGATAAAAGAAAATGCTTTTGATTTCCCTGGAGGAATGTTTTTTCCAGAAAAAATCAAAGGCACTCGCAAGCCACCTTCTCCTGCATAAAATTTGAAAAAAGCATTTGGCCCAGCTGCGGCACTCGCAAACTGTGGCCCGATAAAACCATAGTATCCTTTCTCCCCTAGCCTATTTTGATCTCGATGATTTTCATTATACCACATCCATTGATCTGAACCTATGACCATCGAAGGATCACTTGCTTCTGGTCCATTGTCAGAAGTGACAATAAAAACAGTATTTTCCATCAGCCCATTTTCTTCCAAATATTTGATATATCGACCGATGTGAAAATCCATGGCTTCCAACATGGCTGCATTCACCGCCATGTCATTGGAGGCGATCTTTTTTTCTTCTGCAGAGATGTTTTCCCATTTTTCAAACTTTGGTAATATTTCTCCTAGCTTCGCATCGGCAGGAATTATTTCTAATTCTTTTGCCTTTTCAAATCTCCGTTGCTTCATTTTTTCCCAACCCTCATCGTAAACGCCTTGGTATTTTTCTACAAATTCTTTTGGCGCTTGCACCGGAATATGGATAGCCTGAAATGCAATGAAAGCGAAAAATGGATCTTCCCTTTCCTCCTCTTCCTTCATAAAAGAAATCATTTTATCCACGTAAGTTTTCGAAGAATAAAAATCGTCAGGCAAGTCCACCAATTCTCCATCTTGGAACCAAGGTGGTTTTGCATCTTGCGTAGCGAGGTAAGGTTTGTGTTCCCAGTTATCTGCGCCCGATGCATCTAAAATAAAAGTTCGATCAAATCCTCGTTTGCTGGGGAGCGTAGTTTCGGTATGTCCTAAGTGCCACTTGCCAGTCATGTAAGTTCGGTAACCATTATTTTTTAGCCGAGTTGCGATGGTCTGAACTTTGTTGTTTAGCACACCTTCGTAACCTGGCTGGGAAATATATTCAGGGGGTAAAAAAATAGGTAAATTTGGAACGCCGGTCAAATGACTATCACTTCCCGTGATCAACATCGCTCGCGAAGGAGCACACATCGGCGAAGCATGATAATTGGTAAACATCATTCCTCGCTTGGCTAGTCGATCAATATTGGGAGTGGAAGCTTCTCCTCCGTATGCGCCAAAATCCATCAGCGCAGTATCGTCCGCAAGGATAAGAACGATGTTAGGACGTTGATTGGTGGAATCTTTTTTAACTACATCTTGTGCAAAAAGTGTTGCGACTAGGACGCAACTAATAATTGTTAGGATTGATTTTTTCATTGTTTTGTTTTTACGATTTCCAATCGACAAGTTAAAGAACGCTTCGTTGATTTTTCTTTACAAAAGATAAGTAATGAGTTTGGTGATTTTTTAAAACCCAAGATTTGAATCCCCATTGTTCTACTTTTTTTTAATTGAAAGGAAAACCATGAGTAACTAGAAGCGGGCTGGGCTCGTCGAAAAATGAGGGAGCGGGAGCTTGCCTGCGTATAGGTTTTTTTTCGTCTAGTCCCGATTCATCGGGATTGGTTCTTTTTTTTTCAATAAAAAAAAGAACGATGCTCAATTCATTCACCAATTTCAAAATGTAAAACAAGCGTTGCCATTTATAATATGACCTTATTCTTTTCCCTGATTGATTTATTACCCATTCTTTTTATAAAACCCAC
>Ga0115005_10000400_pt1 | contig 33426 bp, 34 predicted proteins | sample ArcOceMetagenome_FD_87163 | JGI IMG/M metagenome (GOLD analysis project Ga0115005, IMG submission 87163) | Marine eukaryotic phytoplankton communities from Arctic Ocean - Arctic Ocean - Greenland ARC118M Metagenome | ecosystem: Environmental > Aquatic > Marine > Oceanic | place: Arctic Ocean...
AAGTCTATATTTTTGATAGGTATGGTAAACTCCTAAAAGAATTAGACCCACTTAGTAAAGGATGGAATGGAACCTTTAACGGAAAACCTATGCCGTCAACAGACTATTGGTTTAGTGTATTACTACAAGATGGTAGAGAATTTAAATCACACTTTAGTTTAGTTAGACCATGGAACTAAAACCCTTTACAAAATGGTAGGTTAAAAGCAGTCACAATCTATTGAACCTCTTAAAAAGTTAAATCCAATTGTGATTTGATGAAATCCACCTGAGCCAAATTTTATATTTCCTTGCTGATAAGAATAATTATAAGAAAAAACGAAATCTTTATAATTTATTCCAACCAAAGGAGTAATCAATTGAAGTCTTTGTTTTTTAAGAAGTGCTCCGTCTAAATATTGAGCACCTTCAAAACTATTTCTATAAGATAAACCAGCCCATAATCTTCCTTGCCTTAACTTATAATAAGTTTTGAAATTAATGTCTAGCGCTTTTTCGTCTGTTAGTTCAGCTACTTGAAATAATAATGATGGTTCAAAAGACCAAGGTTGATCAGTATAAAAAACATAGCCCAGTGAAGAAATTAAACGCCTTACACTTGTATGATGATCAACAGTTTCTCCATACATATTATGAGGAGCAAAAAGTAAATTTTTTAAAGTTAAGTGAGCGTAATATTTATTAGTCACATATGACATCCCTACATCCATATTTGAATACCCTGTACTTTGTTTTATTCCAGCAATTAAAGGATCAAAATCAAATAAATCAAAAGTTGTTTGATCTAAAGAATTTTGAATTCCACCAACACTTATTCCAAACGAGAGTTGATTAATTTGATCATCTTTTGAGGGGTATGGTCTTTTAGAAGGAATTAGAGAAGAATTAAAATTAATATGGTGAGCATAAGTTAAATAAAAACCAGTTTGAGAACTATATCCATTTTGATCATTAAAAATAGTAGTTCCAATTCCAGATCTTTCAGAAAGTCTATAATCAGCTGTAAGAGTCTGTAAGTTTGGAGATTCTACCTGATCAAACCATTGTTTTCTGGATGTTAACCTGACTTTTCCCCCAGTCATGTTAACCCCTGCCATTGAAGGGTGAACTAGATAATAGTTTTCTGTTAAATAATCTGTATAAATTGGTAAACCTTCTTGGGAAGAGCCATTAAGAAAATTTAATAAGAAAAATAATAAAAGCCCTTTTTTCAAAATTTACTGTTTAATCAATACTTATTTAGCTGTGTAAAGTACTAATAATTAATTTTTTAAAGATAAGCATTAAATGTAAAAAATATAATTGATATAGATAATTCAATTATTAATGAATTTTAATAGTGTATATGCCTGATAATTATTAATTTAATTATCAGAATAACAACTATTATCATAAATAATTAGTTTTTTAATAAAGATATTATTGGTTGTTTATGCTTTAAAAACCACAAAATTTAAAACAAATGAGAAAAATAATTTACCTATTAGCATTTATATTAACAGCCAGCATGTCAGCTCAAGAGTCAAAAAATGAAAAAGAAAAAGATTCTACAAAAAAGAAAAAAACGGGCTTACCATTGAAAGTTGATAGGAAAATTAAACTAAATACTGACGAAGGAACTTGGATGTCATTAGACATAAGTCCAGATGGAAAAACTTTAGCTTTTGACATGTTAGGCGACATCTATACATTACCAATTGAAGGAGGCAAAGCCAGTCGTATTACAAGAGGGCTAGCATTTGATTCTCATCCAAAATTTTCACCTGATGGAAAACAGTTATTAATGGTTTCTGACAGAACAGGAGGGCCAAATGCTTGGGTATTGGATTTGGAAAATGGTGATTCTATTCAAATAACTAAAGGAGATGATTATTTTATGGAAACTGCTGAGTGGACAAATGATGGAGAGTATATAATCAGTACAAAAGGTGGTAGAAATTCAAAATTATTTTTAAATCATAAATCTGGAGGAAAAGGAGTTGAATTAATCAAGGAGCCTGCTAATTTAAAGGTTAGTGATATAGCTGTAGGAAAAAACGACCGATATATTTGGTTTTCTAGCAAAACTAATGCTTGGCAATATAATGCGAAATTTCCTCAAATTTCATTGGCAAGATACGATAGAGATACTGGAAAAGTTGAAAGGATCGCCTCTAGATATGGTTCAGCATTTTCTCCAACGCTGTCATCTGATGGTAAATGGCTGGTTTATGGATCTAGATGGAATGATCAAACTGGCTTAATGGCAAGAAACCTTGTAAATGGAGAAGAAAATTGGCTGGCATACCCTATTCAAAGAGATGATATAGAGTCTCAAAATACTTTAGGAACATTACCGGTTATGACGTTTACCCCCGACAGTAAATTTGTAATAGCATCCTATGGAGGAAAAATAAATAAAATACCTATTGAAGGTGGAGATGCAATTAATATTCCTTTTCAAGTTGAGGAGGAAATTGAATTAGGACCTCAATTAAAGTTCAATTATCCAATTGAAGATAAAGATAAGATCGTTTCAAATCAAATTAGAAATCCTAAAGTTTCACCAGATGGAACAAAAATTGCTTATTCTTCATTTCAAAAAATATATATAAAACAACTCCCTAATGGAGAACCAACTAGGTTGAGTGATTTAAATTACACAGAAAATATGCCAGTTTGGAGCCCAGATGGCAAACACATAGTCTTTACTACATGGGATGAAAAAGAAGGTGGAGCTATTTATAAAAGTAGTTTAAAGAGTAGAAATAAAACAACAAAAATATCTCAAGAAAATGGCGTCTATTCTTATCCAACTTGGAATAATGACGGTTCCAAAATTGTTTTTATAAAGTCATCTGAAAATGATTTTATTGAATATGGAAATGGTGGAGTAGACTCTCAAATAATGTGGGTTTCTTCTAATGGAGGAAATAATAATTTTATTGATAAAACAAAAGGAAGATCATTTCCTCATTTTGTAATAGATTCCAACAGAATTCATTTATATAGCAGGTCAAACGGACTAAGTTCGGTTAGATGGGATGGAACTGACGAAAAAAAGATTTTAAAAATTACAGGAATTTCTGTATATGGTACCCCAGGTAGAAAAACACCTCCATCTTCAGCATCATATATAATTAAATCTCCTGTTGATGAAAAGGCTTTAGCGGTAATAAATAATGATGTTTATGTCGTTACCATTCCTTACACTGGAGTAAAAGATTTTTCAATTAATGTTTCTAAACCAAGTAGTTCAACGTTCCCAGCAAGGAAGTTAACTAAGTTTGGTGGAGAATTTGCATCCTGGGGAACAAATGGAGATAACGTCTATTTCTCCTTAGGAAAATCATTATTTAATTATAACATTCCAATAGCCAAAGCTGATGAAGAAAGAATAAAAAAAGAAAAAAAAGACAAAGACAAAGACAAAGACAAAGACAAAACAATATCTTATCAAGCTAGTGAAATTGAAATAAAAACATTTATAGAAAAAAACAAAGCTATTGGATCAGTTATTTTAAAAAATGCAAGAATAATAACGATGAAAGGTAAAGAGGTTATAGAAAAAGGAGATATTCTAATCGAAAACAATAGAATTAAAAAAGTTGGAAAAACTGGTGAAATTGAAAACAATAGTTCAATTAAAGAAATAGATTTTTCTGGAAAAACTATTATCCCTGGATTTGTTGATACTCATGCACATGTAAGAGTTTCTAGAGATGTTCATAGGACCGAAACTTGGTCGTTTGCAGCAAACTTGGCCTATGGAGTAACTACAATTAGAGATCCTCAAACGGGGACTACAGACATACTTTCATATGGAGATATGGTAAACGCAGGTTTAATGCATGGGCCTAGAATCTATTCAACTGGTCCAGGTGTAGGCTATTGGGGATATAATCTTAAAAGCTTGGATCATACCAAAGATGTTTTAAAACAATATTCCAAATATTACAATACCAAAACAATTAAAATGTATCGTACTGGAAACAGAAAACATAGACAATGGATTTTGATGGCTGCAAAAGAACAAAAACTAATGCCAACTACTGAAGGTGCACTACACATCAAATTAAACATGAACCAAATGTTAGATGGTTATCCGGGTCAAGAACATAATATTCCTATCTATCCTGTATATAAAGATTTGGTTGAAATAATGGCAAAGTCCAAAATGGCCTATACTCCTACTTTGTTAGTTTCTTATGGGGGCCCTTGGGCTGAAAATTATTACTATGCAACAGAAGATGTACAGGGAGATAAAAAGCTGAATTTCTTTACGCCTAAAGATCATCTTGACAATAAGTCAAGGAGAAGAAATGATGGTTGGTTTCATAAAGAAGAATACGTATTTGAAGAACAAGGTAAATTCATTAAAGATCTTGTAGAAAGTGGTGGAATTGTAGGGGTTGGTTCGCATGGACAGCTACAAGGACTAGGCTATCATTGGGAATTATGGAGTATGCAAGCGGGAGGACTTGATTTACACGATGCCTTAAGAGTGGCTACAATAATTGGTGCTGAAGCAATTGGATTAGAAAATGATATAGGAAGCATTGAGGAAGGCAAACTTGCTGACTTGGTGATACTAGAAAAAAACCCATTAGAGGATATTAGAAACTCTAATACAATTGAAAAAGTAATGATGGATGGGAAATTATACGATGCTAATAACTTAGACGAACTATACCCTTCGAAAAATAAAACTGAATTTAACTGGCATCAAGCAAAACCATTGAATTTACCAGGAATTAAAAAATAAATATTTGAAAATTATAAAATTAATTATTAGACTTTTAAAATGGAGTTTTATTTCAGTTAGCGTTCTCATTGTTTTAATATTTGCATATTTTGAATACGAAGAAATTCCAATATATAATTTGAAAGTTGCTGCTAAATTTATTAATGGAAAAACAAATTATAAACCATATGAGGGGCTAGCAGAAAAGCTTGGTTACTCAAAAGGTGATAAACTTTTAATTATTCATGCTGATGATATTGGTCTCTCAAATTCTGTAAATCAGGCAAGTTTTAAAGCTTTAAAAAATGGCTATGTTAATTCTGGAAGCATAATGATGCCATGTGACTATATTTCAGAAGTTGGTGAATTTGCAATTGAAAATCCTAGCATTGATTTAGGGCTTCACCTAACTGTTACTAGTGAATGGAAAAATTATAAATGGAACGGAGTTTTACAGCCTATTGATACTCCATCTCTAATTAATAAAAAAGGTGAATTATTTAAAAATATAAAAAAGTTTGTTTTAAATGCAGAGCCTTTAGAATTAAAAAATGAATTGCAAGCTCAAATAGATTTATCAAAATCAATTGGAATAAATCCAACTCATATAGATAGTCATGAAGGAGCATTGTTTTATGATCAAGACCTATTTAAAGTGTATCTAGAAATAGGAGAAAAAAATAAATTGCCCGTTTTTGTTCCAAAAATGGTTGCTGTTCATTTTGATAAAAATTTTCCAAAACCAGAAAATGTCGTTGTAATTGAAAACTTTTATATGGCTCGAAAAGGAATAGAACATCATGAATGGGAAACTTTTTACTTAGATATATTAAACAATCTTAATCCCGGATTAAGTCAACTAATTGTACACTTAGGTTATGACGACGACGAAATGAAGTCAATCGCTGTAGATCATCCAGATTTTGGATCTAAATGGAGGAATTTAGATTACGATATTGTTTCAAGTGATAAATTTATAAATGCTTTAAAAAACAATAAAATAAAATTAATAACATGGAAAGAAATTCAAAATATTATTTATTAAGTTTCTGTTTTTTTAAAAATTTTAAGCTAAAAATAGAAAGAAATAAAAATATTATACCTGAATATAGAAAAGGATAGTCAATAAATGAAAGGTTGTTGTACATTAAAAATAAAACAACAAAACTTAAAGTACTTAGAATTAAAAAAAGGGAAAACAAAACCCATCTCAATGTTTTCATTTCATAAATATAACACTAAACTAGTAAGCCATGAAGAAATTTATTTTATATTTTATTGTCTTAATTAGCTTTAATGCAATTGCTCAAGAAAAATATATTCCCTCTAAAGAAAATTTGGAAGCTAGGAAATGGTTTGAAGAAGCAAGGTTTGGGCTTTTTATTCATTGGGGAGTCTACAGTGTGTTAGGAGATGGTGAATGGGTTATGAATAATCAAGACATTTCTATTAAAGAATATGAGAAACTTCCATCTTTTTTCAACCCAACTGCATTTAACGCTAAAGAATGGGTAATGATGGCAAAAGATGCGGGAATGAAATACATAACAATTACTAGTAGACATCACGATGGGTTTTCAATGTTTGATTCTAATGCTACGGACTATACAATTGTTAAAAAATCTCCATACAAAAAAGATATTTTAAAGCTATTAGCTGAAGAATGTCACAAAGAAGGAATAAAATTATTCTTCTATTATTCGCAATTAGATTGGTATCGAGATGACTATTTTCCAAGAGGAAGAACTGGAAATGGGATAGAGGGAAGAAAGGAAGGGAAATGGGGAAATTATATCAGTTTTATGAAAGCCCAATTAACTGAACTTTTAACAAATTATGGTGAAATTGGAGGCATTTGGTTTGATGGGCAATGGGATCAACATGAATGGGATGGAAAAAGATTTGGTAAATTAAATGCTGATTTCAAATTAGATGAAGTTTATAGTTTAATCCATAGGTTACAGCCTAAAGCTTTAATAGGAAGCAATCATCATTTAGCTCCAAATCCTGGAGAAGATTTTCAAATGTTTGAAAAAGATCTCCCAGGAAAAGGAACTAAAAATTTTGCTACCTCCTCAGATGCTATTGGAAATCTGCCACTTGAAGTTTGTGAGACGATCAATGGATCTTGGGGCTTTAATTTAAAAGACAGAAAACACAAATCAAAAAAAGAATTAATACAATATCTAGTTAAAGCCGCAGGTTATGGTAGTAATCTTCTTTTAAATGTAGGGCCAATGCCTAATGGCAAAATTCAAGAAGAGCATATCAAGTCTCTAAAAGAAATAGGAGTTTGGCTTTCAAAAAATGGACAAACTATTTATAAAACAAAAAAGGGTCCAATCGAAACTAGTGATGAAATAACATCAACTATTAGAGGAAATAAGATTTATATACATTTAATGAATTCTAACAGAGAAAGTTACTTTATTCCAAATTTTACATTTAAAATAAAAAGAGCAATCTATTTTGGAACAAATTCAAAAGTCACTTACAGTAATACTAAATCAGGATTAACGCTAAGTGTCAATAAAGAAAACAGAAATGATATCGATACAATAATCGAGATAGATGTTTTTTAATTAAAAAATATCGTTACAGGCTTCCATGTCACAGGATCTCCTGCTACATTTTTGGGAATACTTATTACTTCTAAACTTTTAGGTATAACTTTTATAAGCAAACTGTTTACATCTTTATAATGCGGGGTCCAAGAATCTTTCCAATACTTTTCTTTCAGCTCCTTATCATCAGACAATACTGAAAAACCCGAAACTGTAACATATGATTTTCCATCAAGACTTTGAAAACTCAAAACCACTCTGGAATCATTTTCTAATTCTTTAACTTTTCTGCTTAAAGAGTTGGTAATTAAATAAAAAATAAAGTCGTCATTTGGCATATAACTGTCCATTAACCTAGCTCTAGGGTTGCCTAAACTATCTAAGGATATAAACAAACAAGAGTTTGAATCTTTTACTATATCAATAGAAATTTTTTTTAATTGACTTTCAGAATATTCTTGAGATAAAATAAATTGTGAAAATAAAAGTAAAAGTAAAGATTGTATTATTCTAATAATCATATCATTAAGTAAGTTCAAGTTGTAATTATAATATAAAATAGGTAAAAAAGAGGTGATTTTTCTTTGTTAAAGCTCTGATTAAACATTACTTGTGAACAGTTTTAAAAATAATTTTCATTTTTTCTTCCTGAAACCCATCTAAAATAAGTTTTATAATTAAAAACACGTTACGTAAAAAATATTTATAATTAAAATGCTCATTATCAATTGCTTAAGTAATTAAATAGATGTTTATCTCTAAATAGAGTTAACATTATATATTTATAATTATTAGGAAAAATAAATAAATAAAATTCAAACTAAAAAAAGTAATTAACAATTTTAGATTCCAGAGAGGAAAAAATAATTCCAGATAAGAATTTTTTTTTATAGATTAGTATAAATTAACGTTTAACTTAATACTAAAATAATGGGATACAAACACACAAACAGTAAAGGAAAAAGTTACTTTTTAAATTCTAAAGATGTAGAATTAAAAGGTGGAAGAAATCAAACTATTTATTATTTTTCAAAAGATTCAAGACCTGAAGCTTGCGACCTTCCAGACAGCAAAGTAGTTGTTGAAAGTCCAAAAACAGGACTTCCATTTTGTAAGGGAAAATAATTTAGATTGTTTTACCGTAACATAAAAAACCTGCTTGAGTTTCAAGCAGGTTTTTTTTAAATAAGTTTTAAAATCATGAATCCTCTGAACAAGATTCATGTACGTCAGAAATAAGAGGCTTAATGTGAATATGTTCTTTAGGGATTAAATAACTAGCTGCTAACTCTAACAACATCGCAATAAAAGCAATAGAAGCTGTTATATAAGCTTCTTCATATAATGCAGCAATAAGTTCTAATAAATGGAAAAAAGAATGCACTCTTAAACCAAGTCTTACAATTGTAATTAAATTTCTTTTCATTAATATATAATTAATTTGTAAAATTAATTACAATAAATGAATTTACAACTATGAATTAGAAAGAGTAATTTTCGCATGTACACTTTTCACAAGTACAGGCTGAACATTTTAATTTACTCATAATTTAAAATATTATAAACTAAAGTTAGTTAACTGTATCGACAAACTTTAAACTTCATTAAGTATAAGAAATATTTGTATTTTCATTCAAAATACCGAATGAAAAAATTATTGTTATTCTTACTTATCAGCCCTCTGATTTCTTGGGCTCAATTAGATTCTTCTAAAAAATATTCTATTAATACAGTCGCATTTTATAATGTTGAAAATTTATTTGATACTATAAATGATCCCAAAACTTTTGATGACGACAGAACTCCAAAAGGAAGAGACAAGTGGACAAGTATAATCTACAAAAAAAAATTGCAAAACATTGCAAAAGTAATTTCTGAAATTGGACGGGATATTTCTAATTCTGGACCATCAATTATTGGATTATGTGAAATAGAAAATAAAAATGTACTTATTGACTTAATAAATTCAGAAGAGTTGAAAAACAATAATTATGGAATTGCTCATTACGATTCTCCAGATGAAAGAGGAATCGATGTTGCTCTTTTATTTAACAGAACAAGGTTTAACCCTATTTCTTCAAAAGCTTATCCCCTGTATTTAAAAAGAAAAAATGGAGAGGCAGATTTTACAAGGGACCATTTGCTAGTTTCTGGATATTTAGATAATGAATTAATTCATTTTATTGTAAATCATTGGCCTTCAAGATCAGGAGGTCAAATGAGAAGTGAACCAAGCAGAATATTAGCTGGCAGATTAAATAAAAAAATTATTGATTCTATTATCTCTACAAACCCTCTTGCAAGAATAATAAATATGGGCGATTTTAACGATAACCCTCATGACAAGAGTATCAAACCTATTTTAAATACTGTTTTTAAAAAAACTAAGATTAAGGATAATCAATTATATAACCCAATGGAAGAGCTCTATAAAAAAGGGCATGGATCTTATAGGTATAGAGGGAAGTGGGATATGATCGATCAATTTATGATTACCAAAAACTTAGCTAATAATGAAAATTCTTTATTCTTTTTAAAAGCAGCTGTTTTTAATAAAAAATATCTGATTAATTCTGATGGAAAATATGAGGGCTATCCCTTTAGAAGTTTTGCCGGTGGAAAATTTTTAAATGGATATAGTGATCATTTTCCTATATATATGTTTCTAGCTAAAGAGCTTAAGTAATTCAATTATCAAGAATTTTAAAAATTATAATGATTCAAATATTTATAACTGGCGGTACATTTGACAAGAGCTATAATTACATAAATGGAGAACTTTTTTTTGAAAAAACTCATCTCCCTGAAATGTTAAAACGAAGTCGATGTCAATTAGATTTAAAAATTGAGACTTTAATGATGATAGACAGTCTAGAAATGAACGATTCGCATTTCGAAAAAATAATTTCTAAATGTAAAAATTGTAATACTGATAAAATCATCATTACTCATGGGACAGACAGAATGGTTGAAACAGCAAAAGCAATTGCCCAATCTGAATTAAAGCATAAAACTATTATACTTACTGGAGCAATGATACCCTATGCGTTTGGCAGTTCATCTGATGGGTTTTTTAACTTAGGCTGTGCTCTCTCTTACGTTCAGACTTTAAATAAAGGAGTTTATATAACTATGCAGGGACAATATTTCAATTGGAACGAAGTAGCTAAAAATACTAATAAGGGAGTTTTTGAAAAAACTAAATCTTCTGATCTAATTTGAGATTTTCGATGTTAGAAAAATTACTTCCTCTAATTTTAACAAATTTAGATATCATTTCCTTTAGCTTTTCTGGTTCTTTTTTAGCAAGGTCATTTTTTTGTGAAGGATCGTCTTTTAGATTATATAGTTTAAAATCTTTTGAATTCCCTAATTCAATATTTACATTTTTACTAATTACATCCCCATCATATGGTGGAATCATTGCCCAATCTCCATTTCTATAAGCAGTTCTGGAACTTGCTTCTAAAATAAGTTCATCTCTTCCGTTTCCTTCGTTATTTAAAATTAAGTTAGAAAAATCTATACCATCTTTTGACTTATAGTCTGAGCCAACTATACTGGAAATGGAATTAAAAAGATCTATTTGAGAGATTATTTCATTTGAAACATTTGATTTTATTTTTCCTTTCCAATAGGCAATAAAAGGAACCTTTGCACCAGCTTCAAATAAACTATACTTTCCTCCTCTTAACCCACCAGAAGGGGTGTGGTCTCCAAGCTTTTCAACCGCATCATCATAATATCCATCATTTAGAACTGGTCCGTTATCACTAGAAAAAATGATCAACGTATTGTCTAAAATCCCTTCAGCTTTTAGCGTTTTATAAAATTCTCCAACACACCAATCTGCCTCAACAATTACATCTCCTCTGGGGCCCATTCCAGATTTACCTTCAAATCTAGGATGTGGTGTTCTTGGTACATGAGGTTGTTGTAGAGCATAATAGAGAAAGAAAGGATTGTCTTTATTTTCTTTGATATAATCTTGAGCTTTTCCTAAAAAATGATCCGCCATATCAATATCGCTCCACTTTGCTTTTTCTCCGCCTCTCATATATCCAATTCTAGGAACTCCATTTACAATAGACCCATTGTGACCATGTTCCCATTTCATTGTAGTTAATTCAGGGTTTTTTAACCCTGTTGGAAGACCGTAGTCATTATTTTCTTTTTGGTGAAAAAAGTTAACTTCTATAGGGTCATTTGGATCTAGATTTACTACATAACCATTTTCTATATAAACACTTGGAACTCGATCTTGCGTGTCTGCCATAATGTGGGAATAATCAAAACCTACTTGATTAGGGCCAGGTGATATATTAGAATTATAATCTATTTTACCTGAACCTAGACCTAGATGCCATTTGCCAACAATACCGGTGTGATATCCTTTAGTTTTTAATATCTTAGGTATGGTCATTTCTGTTGTGTCAATAATTAGTGAGGCTCCTGTTAATATTTTTGCTCTTGGATTTCTCCATGGATAAGTCCCTGTTAATAAAGCATATCGACTAGGGCTGCATGTTGCAGAAGAAGCATATCCGTTAGTAAACCTTATGCCACCATTAGCTAGTTTATCAATATTCGGGGTGTTTAAAGTCCCTTTATTGTAAGCACTTACGTCTCCATAACCTAAGTCATCTGTATAAATAACAATAATGTTAGGTTTGATTTCTTTATTGTTTTTTTCCTGAAGATCTTCACAACCTATAAATAATATAGAAAGTAACGCAATTTTGAGTGAGGAGAGTATTCTTTTAATCATTTTATAAATATTAAGTGTACCTTTTGTTCGATTTATGGGTCTTTTAACTCATTTTAGAGGTTATAACATTCATAAAAATAAAATAATATCTAGAATAATTATTATTAAATTAATAATCTATTATGAATTTTATAAAAATAATCTCAATTATAATTCTAATATCTATCATTTCTTGTAAAACTACTCAAAAACCAAATATTATTATTTTTTTGGTAGATGATATGGGTTGGCAAGACACTTCTGTGCCTTTTTGGAAAGAAAAAACAAATTTTAACAGAATATACAAAACTCCAAACATGGAGCGTTTAGCTTCAGAAGGAATGAAATTTACCCAGGCTTACGCTACGCCGGTTTGTACCCCTACTAGAGTTAGTTTAATTTCTGGAATGAATGCTGCAAGACATCGAGTGACTAATTGGACGTTAAGAAGAAATATTTCTATGGTAAAAGACCCAGTAGGTTTGCAAATCCCTATGTGGAATATGAATGGTGCTCAGCCAATAGATTCTATTGAAAATTCTATTCACATCACGCCTCTTCCACACATACTAAAAAACAACAACTACAAAACCATTCATGTTGGAAAAGCTCACTTTGGTGCCTTAACTACACCAGGAGCAAATCCATTAAATTTAGGGTTTGAAGTTAATATTGCTGGGCATGCAGCTGGTGCACCTGGAAGTTATTATGGTTTAAAAAAATTCCAAAACAAAAGAAGAAATGAAAAAATATGGGATGTCCCGGGATTAGAGAAATATCACGGTAAAGATATTTTTTTAAGTGAAGCTTTAACTAATGAAGCGATTTTAGAAATAGATAAAAGTATTGATGATAAAAAGCCCTTTTTTTTATATATGGCACATTATGCAGTCCATACCCCAATTCAAGGAGACTCACGATTTGAACAAAATTATTTAAATAAAGAATTAGATTCTATTGAAGCTAAATACGCTTCAATGATTGAAGGAATGGATAAAAGTCTTGGGGATTTAATGAATCATCTGAATAAAAAAGGAATTAGTGATAATACTATAATATTATTCATGTCTGATAATGGAGGATTAAGTGCTCATGCAAGAGGAGGAGAAAAACATACACATAACAAACCACTTAAAAGCGGAAAAGGTTCCTTATACGAAGGCGGAATAAGAGAACCAATGATAGTAAAATGGCCTGGAAAGACTAAAAAAGCAAGCACAACAAATAAACCTGTAATTATAGAAGATTTCTTTTCGACAGTTTTAGAGATGGCACAAATTAATGACTATAAAACCGTTCAGAATGTTGATGGTATAAGTTTTACTTCTTTATTAAAAGGGGAAATAGAAATTCCTAATAATAGATCATTTTTTTGGCACTACCCTAATAATTGGGGAGGAAATGGTCCTGGTATTGCAGCTGGAAGTGTTATAAGAAAAGGAGATTGGAAATTAATCTATTATCATTTAAACAGTAATTTCGAACTCTTCAATATTAATAAAGATATTGGTGAGTTTAAAAATTTAGTAAGTTCAGAAAGGGATAAATTGAAAGAATTATCAAAAGAGTTAGGGAATTATTTAAGAAAAGTAAATGCACAAATGCCTGTTCAAACATCTACAAACACTTTAGTCCCTTGGCCCGATGACAAGAAAATATTGAATGTATATTAAATTCGAATTGCTCATGGGACTGACAGAATGGTTGAAACAGTAAAAGCAATTGCCCAAACTGAATTAAAAAACAAAACTATTATACTCACTGGGGCAATTATACCTTATCCCTTTGGAAGTTCATCTGATGGGTTTTTCAAATTAGGTTGCGCTCTCTCTTACGTTCAAAATTTACATAAAGGAGTTTACATCACTATGTAAGGACAATATTTTAATTGGAACGAAGTTGTGAAAAATTTAGAAAAAGGATGTTTCGAAAAAAGACAAAATTAATTATCTTTTAAATCAAACTCCTCACCAGCATAAGATATTTATTCACTAGTTTCAATTGTTTGTCCAATAAATTTTCCTTTTTATTTAAAGCTACTTGATTTTTTTAAATAATTTAAATTTGTCTAAAGATGTATCTGTTTTTAGTGAGTCAACTATTTCAAGTACGTCGTTTAAGATAGGATTTGTATTTTTTTTATTCCAAATAACTGAGAGAGTTGTTTTTTGTGAAATAGACGTTAATTCTATAAATTTAATTTTGTGACCTCGCTTTTGTGCTAACGATTTTGGTACAATAGAAATTCCAAAATTATTTTCTACTAACTTAAAAATTGAACTTGAGTGAATTGTATTATGAGAGCTTAACGGGGCAAAACCACAATCATCAAAAATTTGCATAACTTTCTCATGATAAGATGCACTATATTTTACATCAAAAAGAATAAAAGACTCCTCTTTAAACTGTGCTAAACTTATAAAGTTATCTTCATTTATCAAATGATCTTTTGGTAAAACCAAACAGAAATTTTCTTTTAAAATTGATTTAATTTCTAAAGCTCTAGGAACTCTTTCTAATCTTACAAAACCAATATCCAATGAAAAAGATAAAAGGTCTTCCAATTGATGTTGGTTATCAATTTCCTTTAAATTAAACAATATATTTGGATGATTTTTTTCAAAACGTAGCAATAAATCAGGGATAACATCCTGCATTGCAGAACCTACATATCCAATTTTTAATACCCCCTTCTTACCATTATGTAACATTTTTGCATTCTCTAAAGTATGTGAAAGTGTCTTTAATTGAATTGAAAATTCGATTTTTAAATATTCTCCAACTTTTGTTAAAACCACTTTTCGAGTATGCCTTTCAAACAAAGCAACGCCTAGTTCTTCTTCAAAAACTTTTATCTGCCTGCTAAGCCCTGGTTGAGAAATAAACAAACGTTCAGCTGCTTTTCTAAAATGTAATTCATCTGCAACTGCTAAAAAATATCTAATGTGTCTTAATTCTATTTGATAAATCATAGTTATTAATTAATGTATTAAACGATATCAATAAGCATTAAAAATAAGAATAACTTAGTTAAGAAAATATAATAACTCAAAAGATGACCTTTAAATACGGAATAGATAAATTAACGGTATCAAAAATTATCGCTATTACTCAAGGAAAAATCCAGGCAGAGTTAACAACACAAACAATTCAAACAATAAATGAATGTAGAGCAAAAGTAGAGAAAATGGCAAATGGACCGAAAGCAGTGTATGGTATAAATACTGGTTTTGGACCTTTGTGTGATGTACAAATCACTTCTGACGAAACGAGCACATTACAAAAAAATCTGTTAATTACTCACGCTGTTGGTGTGGGTAAAAATATAGATAAACAGCTGTCCAAAATTATGATGATTTGTAAAGTGCATGCGCTGTGTCAAGGTTTTTCTGGTGTTCGATTAGCCTTAATAGAAAGGATTATTTATTTTATTGAGCATGATTTACTGCCAACAGTACCTAAACAAGGTTCTGTAGGAGCGTCAGGAGATCTAGCTCCGTTATCGCATTTATTCTTGCCAATAATCGGCGAAGGAGAGTTTTGGATAAACCAAGATATTGTTCCTGCAAAAGAAGTATTAGCGAACCATCAATTAGAAATAATTCAGTTAGAAGCAAAAGAGGGTTTAGGCTTGATAAACGGCACTCAATTTATTCTCGCACATACCATAACTGGTCTGATAAAAATGGAATACTTATTAGATTTAGCAGATATTTCCGGAGCAATGAGCATTGAAGGTTACAAAGGAAGTTCATCTCCTTTCAGAGAAGAATTACATACAATAAGACCCTTTAAAGGTAATATTAAAGTAGCTGAAAGAATGCGAAACTTGTTTAAAGACTCTCAAAATATTACTTCACATGAAAACTGTGAGCGTGTTCAAGATCCGTATTCAATGCGTTGTATTCCGCAAGTTCATGGCGCTTCTAGAAATGCATATTATCATTTATTAGAATTAGCCCAAATAGAAATGAATTCTGTCACAGACAATCCTATTGTCTTAAGCGACAGTGAAGCTATTTCTGGAGGTAATTTCCATGGGCAACCACTAGCAATGGCATTAGATTATTGCTCAATAGCAGCTTCAGAACTAGGAAATATTGCAGACAGACGTTGTTGTTTATTATTAGAAGGCAAATACGGTCTGCCTAGATTATTAACGAAAGATGGGGGATTAAATTCTGGGTTTATGATGCCACAATATACCACAGCTGCTTTGGTAACTGAAAATAAATCTTTATGCTTCCCTCCTTCTGCAGATAGCATTCCAACTGGGTTAGGTCAAGAAGATCACGTTTCTATGGGAAGTATTTCTGGACGTCAATTCAATCAAATTCTGGAGAATTTAGAAAAAATAATAGCCATTGAATTAATGTATGCAGCACAAGCTTTAGATTTTAGAAGACCCAACACGTTTTCAAAAATCATTGAGGAAAATCATAATATAATCAGGGAGAAAGTTGAAAAACTAGAAGATGATCGCCTATTAAAAGAGGATATAAAAAAAATAATTCAAATGGTAGAAACCAAAAAATTTATAGTAAAATATAATTAGATATGACATTTAAAGAACAAATTCTAGAGGGGATACCAAAAGCCTTACCCGCTAAAAAATTATACTCAAAAGATTCAAATAGAGCTCCAAAAAGAAAAGATATTTTGTCTGTTGAAGAAAAGAAATTGGCTATAAAAAATGCATTACGTTATTTCCCAAAAGAATGGCATCAAGAATTGTCTACCGAATTTGCATATGAATTAAATGAATTTGGTAGAATTTATATGCACCGATTCAAACCAACTTATAAAATTTTCGCAAGACCAATTTCAGAATATCCTGCCAAAACACAACAAGCCGCAGCAATTATATTGATGATACATAATAATTTGAATCCTGAAGTTGCACAACATCCAGAGGAATTAATAACATATGGAGGAAATGGTGCTGTTTTTCAGAATTGGGCTCAGTATCTTTTGGTTGTGCAATATTTGTCGATTATGACAGAAGAGCAAACCTTGCATTTGTATTCTGGTCATCCAATGGGTTTATTTCCATCATCTAAAAATGCACCGAGAGTCGTAGTCACCAACGGAATGATGATTCCTAATTATTCTAAACCGAACGACTGGGAAAAGTTTAATGCTTTAGGGGTTACTCAGTACGGTCAAATGACGGCAGGTTCATTTATGTATATCGGCCCGCAAGGTATTGTACATGGAACAACCATCACAGTAATGAATGCATTTAGAAAAATACTAAAACAAGGAGAGAGTCCAAATGGAAAAATATTTTTAACTTCTGGTTTAGGTGGCATGAGTGGTGCACAACCAAAAGCAGGAAATATTGCAGGGTGTATTACGATTTGTGCAGAATTAAATAGAAAAGCAGCTACAAAAAGACATCAACAAGGCTGGGTAGATATTTTAATTGATGATATCGATGTTTTAGTTAAAAAAACCCTTGAAGCTAAAAAAAATAACGAAGTAGTTTCTATCGCTTTTATTGGAAATATTATTGAAGTTTGGGAGCATTTTGACGAGAAAAATATCTTTATTCATATTGGCTCAGATCAAACCTCTCTTCATATCCCTTGGACTGGCGGGTATTACCCTGTAGACTTATCTTACGAGGAATCAAATATTTTAATTAGAGAAAATCCTAAGCTATTTAAAGAAAAAGTACAAGAATCTTTAAGAAGACATGCAAATTCAATTAATAAACATACCGAAAAAGGAACATACTTTTTTGATTATGGGAATGCCTTTTTATTAGAATCTTCCAGAGCTGGTGCAAATGTGATGGCAAAAAACAATATCGATTTAAGTACCCTTCTTATGTTCAAGACATTTTAGGTCCTATGTGTTTCGATTATGGTTTTGGTCCTTTTAGATGGGTTTGTGCATCTGGAAATGGGGAAGATCTAGACAAAACAGATCAAATTGCTGCAAGCATTTTACAAAACTTAATGGAGAATTCTCCAACGGAAATTCGACTACAAATGCAAGATAATATCACTTGGATCAAAAATGCAAAATCTAATAATATGGTGGTTGGGTCTAAAGCGAGAATTTTATACGCAGATGCTGAAGGACGCATAAAAATTGCTGAAGCTTTTAACAATTCAATTGCAAAAGGCGAAATTGGTCCTATTATTTTAGGTAGAGATCATCATGATGTTAGCGGAACAGATTCTCCTTTTAGAGAAACTTCTAATATCTATGACGGAAGTAAATTCACAGCAGACATGGCTATTCATAATGTCATTGGAGATAGTTTTAGAGGGGCAACTTGGGTTTCTATTCACAATGGGGGTGGAGTTGGATGGGGGGAAGTCATAAACGGAGGTTTTGGAATGTTATTAGACGGAACTAAGGAATCTGAAAAAAAGCTGAAAAACATGCTTTTATACGATGTGAACAATGGAATTGCTAGAAGAAGTTGGGCAAGAAATAATGAAGCTATATTTGCCATTAAAAGAGAAATGGAGAGAACTCCTAATTTAAAAATCACTTTACCTAACTTGGTAGAAGAAACTATATTAAAAGACTTGTTTTAATGAACGTACTTTTTAAAAACATCAAAGAATTAGTTCAGGTTAGAGAAATTACTGTCGATTTTCTTTCTGGGAAAGAGATGAATATTTTACCTACCATTAAAAATGCTTTTTTATTAGTGGAAAATGGATTGATTTCAAATTTTGGTGTGATGGAAAATTGTCCGAAAACTGAATTAAAAATTATTGACGCTTCCGGAAAAATGATATTACCTTCTTGGTGCGATTCTCACACTCATATCGTGTATGCAGGTAATAGAGAAGGTGAATTCGTAGATAGAATTAACGGGCTTTCTTATAAGGAAATTGCAGATAATGGCGGTGGAATTTTAAACTCTGCTAAAAAATTACAAACAACTTCAGAGGCTGCTCTATACAGTCAAAGTAAAGTGCGTTTAGAAGAAATTATACACTTAGGAACTGGAGCTGTAGAAATTAAATCTGGTTACGGATTAACTAAGAACGATGAGCTTAAAATGCTTCGCGTTATCAAAAAATTAAAAGAAAAGTACCCTATTGAAATAAAAGCTACTTTTTTAGGTGCACATACAGTACCTTTCGAATATAAAAACAACAAAAGTGGTTATCTAAAAATGCTGATTGATGATATCCTCCCGGAAATAAAAAAAGAAAATTTAGCAGATTTTATTGATGTTTTTTGTGAAAAAGACTATTATTCTGTTGCTGATACAGAGCAACTTTTACAAGCTGGATTAAAACAGGGATTGGCTGGTAAAATTCATGTAAATCAATTTACTGCGATTGGAGGAATACAAGCCGGAATTGCAAATAATGTTTTGTCGGTAGATCATTTAGAAGAAATGAGAAGCGAAGATATTGAAGCTTTAAAAGGTACAAAAACAATGCCGGTTGCGTTACCAAGCTGTTCCTATTTTTTAAACATTCAATATACACCCGCAAGAAAAATGATAGATGAAGGTTTGCCATTGGCTTTAGCTTCAGATTATAATCCGGGCTCAACTCCCTCTGGGAATATGAATTTCGTAGTTGCTGCTGCTTGTATAAAAATGCAAATGACGCCTAAGGAAGCCATAAACGCTGCAACAATTAACGGAGCATATGCAATGAATTTATATAGTAAAGTAGGTTCTATAACAAAAGGTAAATTGGCAAATTTAATTTTAACGAAAAAAATCCCTTCTTATAACTTTATTCCATATTCTTTTGGAAATTCTTGCATTGAAAAAGTGTTTTTAAAAGGAGAAGAAATAAAATACAAAAAATGAATTTTTTTAAAGGCTTAAAGGTTGTTTATCAAGCTGGAAATAAAAAGTATTATTCAGTAAGAGAGTCTAAACTTAAAAATCAATATTGGAATCAAGAATTAACGGTCTCTAGTGTTGAAAAAATACAAAACAAAACCACCTCTACTATTGGTATCATTGGGTATGTTTGCGATGCAGGTGTGCAAAGAAATCAAGGTAGAATTGGTGCGCGAAAAGGACCAAAAATCATTCGTAATAAATTAGGAAAACTTCCGGTTCATTTCAAAAATAAAAAAATTATAGATTTTGGAGATGTGGTTTGTATTGATGATTATTTAGAAGATTGCCAGAGAGCATTATCTAAAAGCATTAGCACCTTAATTAAAAACACCATTTTTCCAATTGCCCTTGGAGGTGGTCATGATATTGCTTATGCTAATTTTAACGGTGTTAAGGATGCGCTTAAAAACTCAACAAAAAACAAAATAGGAATTATAAATTTTGATGCACATTTTGATTTAAGAGCTGCTGAAACTCAACCAAATTCAGGAACTCCTTTCTATCAAATTTTAAGCGAAAACAAAACTACAACCTATTTTGCAATCGGAATTCAACAACAATCCAATACTAAAGAATTATTTGAAATTGCAAAAAAAAATGAAGTGTCTTATGTTTCAAATTTAGATTGTGAGACTTTTAGCGCAGTCTTAAAAAATAGACTTACTGCCTTCGTTAAAAAAGCAGACTATCTATACATAACTATAGATTTAGATGGATTTTCATCTGCTTTTGCACCTGGTGTAAGCGCTCCTTCACCGCTTGGTTTTAGCCCTAACTTTGTATATAAAGTTTTAGAGTTTTTATTCAAAAGTAAAAAAGTAATTTCCTGTGATATTGCGGAACTAAATCCAGATTTTGATATTGATGATAGCACTGCCAACTTAGGGGCTAGATTGGTAGATTGTATAGTTCAAAATACATAATAAAGTAATCTTCCCTAAATATTTAAACACTGATGTTTTCTTAAATTGTTTTACTAACTTTAGAAGACAACATTTAATTTTTAAATCATGAATAAATTAGATAAAAATCAAATCTCCAAATTAGGTCACAAAATTAATCAACTTAAAAAAAGAATATCCAGAACAGAAATAAGCGGGAACATGGAGAAAGTTGAATTTAGAAAAATGAGAATTAATAAAATAAAAAAGAAAATATTAGAGTTTTCAAAGAAAAAATAATAATTCAAAACATACATTTACAATGAAAAAAATATATTTAGTAATGTGCGTTTTAGGTTTAGCCTTACCTTATTACCATTTGATAAAATTTCTTAATCAAAATCAATGGTCTATGAATGGTTTTTGGGATGAAATATTTTACTCCTCTCATCCAGTTTCAATGATTTCCATGGATTTAAGTGTTGCTGCAAGTACATTTCTTGTTTTTTTAATTTATCAATTTAAATCGAAAAAAATAAACCCTATTAAATATATCGTTTGTCTATTTATTGTTGGCTTTTCATTGGCACTTCCTCTTTACCTTTATGACACACACGACAAGAAATAATTTTTATGAATTCATTTAAAGAATCTTTTGAGCATCTTAATAGAGATCCTGTTATGTCTTATTTAATAAAAAAAATTGGTGATAAAATATCCATTGAAGATAGGCATGAAGAAGACTTAGCAAAAGCCATTTCACAACTAATAATTGAACAACAAGTGAGCTTTAAAGCAGCTATTACTATAAAAAAAAGATTTAACAATCTTATTAAAGGATTATCCCATCAAGATGTGTTGAAAACAAGCAATAAAAATCTTCAGTCAATTGGAATCTCATTTAAAAAAGTGGAATATATTAAAAATGTTTACGATTACTTTTTAAAAAACAATTTAAATTATAAAGATTTTACTGATTCTGAAGTAACTAAAGAGTTGACAAAAATTAAAGGAATAGGAAAGTGGACTGCAGAAATGTTTTTAATCTTTATTCTTTTTAGAAAAAATATATTTTCAAATGGAGATTTAGCATTAATCAATAGTATTAAGGTTAATTATAATATTAATAATTTATCAAATAAAAAATTAGATACTTTAAAAAAAAGTTGGAGTCCACACAAAACAACAGCTTCCTTATTACTTTGGAAATCAATTGAAGAAAAAATATTTTTTCAAAAAGACAACTAGATTGTTTTTTTCTATACCATATAAAACTCAACTATACATATGCCAAGAAATTAAAATCAATACATGATCAAAAACAGTAAAAAATGATCAAAAAGTGATCAAAAAGTGATAAAAAATAGCAAAAAATGGTTAAAAAGTGATAAAAAATAGCAAAAAATGAATAATTAATACATGATTAAAACAGTAAAAAATAAATAATTAATACATGATCAAAAATAGTAAAAAATGATCCAAAAGTGATAAAAAACAGTTGAAAATGATTAAAAAGTGATAAAAAATGATTAAATAAACCAAAAAATGAATAATTAAAAGTTTATGGTAATTTATGACCTAGACTTTCTTCTAGCATTCTAAACCAGTCTACTTCACTTAACTCAATTTTTTGAGATTCAAAAGAAGCTTTAATCCTTTCTTTTTTTACAGTACCAATAACAGGATAAATTTTTGAGGGATGCTTTAATATCCATGATAGTAATAACTGATCTTTACTAGCTTTATATTTAATGGCTAGTTCGTCCAAGAGTAAGTGTATTCTCTGATTTTTTGAATTATCATTCTTGAATATACCCCCTAATGGACTCCATGCCATTGGCATGATTTTGTTAGTCATCATATGATCCAACGATGAATCAAAAAGAGGATTATTGTGTGTAAGTGAGAACTCAATTTGATTTACATATAATTCAGATTTATTTGAAATCAGTTCATACTGGCTATTTGTAAAATTTGACACCCCAAAAGATTTTATTTTTCCATGATTTAATAAAACCTCTACTGCTTTACTAATTTCATCAGGGTGCATCAAAGGACTTGGTCGATGCAAAAGAAAAACGTCTAAGTAATCTGCTTTTAAATCTTTTATAGATTTTTCAGCGCTATAAATAATATATTCCGCATCGTATTGATAATGTTTTAATTTGTTATCTCTTGTTTTTCCAACATATTGAATTCCACATTTAGAAATTAGCTGTATAGACTCTCTATTAATTCCTGAATTAGAAAAAGCCCTTCCAAATTCTTGCTCTGTAGTATAATCTCCGTATATATCTGCATGGTCAAATGAAGATATTCCGATTTCTAAATTATGATGTATCAAAGATTCCATCTCGTCTGCAGTTAATTTACTCCCCCACTGCCCCCAATTCATACAACCTTGAATTACTCTTGAAAGATTGTTTTTCATATAGCTTAAGTGTTTTAATTAATACAAGATTATTTTATTAAAATACTAATAATATCTAACTTACATTTGTTGAAAATTAAAAAATTGTTAAGCAATTACACAAAAGAATTTCGCTACAATCTAAAACTTTCCTTCCCAGTAATGTTGGGCATGCTTGGGCATACTTTTGTAGCTTTTGCTGACAATGTAATGGTTGGACAGTTGGGGACAGCTGAGCTAGCTGCAGTGTCACTAGGAAATAGCTTTGTTTTTATTGGGATGTCTTTAGGTATAGGATTTTCTACAGCAATAACTCCTCTTGTTGCAGAAGCTGATTCTTCAAATAACATAAAAGAAGGTAAAAATGTTTTTATTCATGGATTATTGCTTTGTACTATTCTAAGTGTAATCTTATTTGGAATTATCTTACTGTTAAAGCCTGTAATGTACTATATGGAGCAACCCAAAGAAGTTGTTGAATTAGCAATTCCTTATTTAAATTATGTAGCTCTCTCTTTAATTCCTTTAATTATTTTTCAAGCTATGAAGCAATTCTCAGATGGCCTGTCAAACACAAAATATCCTATGTATGCAACAATATTAGCCAACATAATTAATATCGCTCTAAACTATTTATTGATTTTTGGGACATTTGGATTTCCAAAACTTGGAATAACAGGTGCAGCAATAGGGACTTTAGTTTCAAGGGTTGTAATGGTGATTTTTTTATGGATAATTTTCAAATCAAAAGATAAATTTAAACCATACATCACCAACTTAAACTTTAGGAACATTAAAAGTTCCATAATTAATAAAATTGCAAACCTTGGATTCCCTTCAGCATTACAAATGTTTTTTGAAGTAGCTATATTCGTCTCTGCTATTTGGTTAAGTGGAATGCTTGGTAAAAATCCTCAAGCTGCAAATCAAATAGCGCTAAATTTATCAAGCATGACCTTTATGGTAGGTATAGGGCTAGGGGTAGCTGCTATGGTTAGAGTTGGAAATCAAAAAGGATTGTCTGATTTTGTTTCACTTAGACGAATTGCGTTTTCAATTCTTTTGCTAACCTTACTAATTGAAATTGTATTTGCTTCTTTATTTATTATTTTCAGAACTTGGCTTCCAACAGTTTATCTTGGCGACTCAGATTTATTAAATACTATTGATAATGCGGAAGTCATACTTATTGCTTCTAAAATATTGCTTGTTGCAGCGTTGTTTCAAATATTTGATGGGCTACAAGTTGTAATTTTAGGCGCTTTAAGAGGGTTACAAGATGTTAAAATTCCTGCGCTTATAACTTTTATAGCATACTGGATTATTGGATTTCCAGTATGTTTTTATTTGGGTCTTTATACTCCATTAAAAAGTGTTGGAATATGGATAGGCTTGTTTGTTGGACTTTTTTCAGCTGCAATTATGCTCTACCTAAGATTCGATTATCTAACAAAAAAACTTATTTTAAATAAAAATTAAACCCAAATGTCATTTTTTGCTGTTAAATTATTTGGCGCTAAATCTCCAGTATTCACAATTCCTTTAGGCTCAATTAACATTATTTTGACTTCTTCACTAGCGCTTGGCTTATGTTCAATTCCTTTGGGAACTACATACATTTCCCCCTTAGATAGATTAACATAACCATCTTTAAAATCAATTCGTAAATCTCCTTCAATAACCAAAAAGGCTTCATCAGAATCTTTGTGACTATGCCACTGAAAATCTCCTTTCAACTTTGCTAATTTAAACTGATAATTATTTATTTCAGCTATTACTTTAGGAGACCATTTATCATTAAAAAGATTAAATTTATTTTTTAAGTTTAGTGCTTTATATTCCATAGTCTGTTTATTTTTTAATGTATTATAAGTTTACAATTTAACATAAATGAATAACTAATTTTTATATAAATTTGTCGAAAATAATATATATGAGAAGTAGACATTTGTCATTTAGGTCAGGAAATCCAGCTTTAAGTTCTAAAACTTTTAAAAATACACCCCAAAGAAATCAGGGCGCTTTATTAAAAGATAATGTTATGACTATTAAAGGAACAGTTGATAAGACAGCCGTTTCATTAATCTTATTATTGGCGGCTGGTTATTTTTCATTTTCAGAAGAGATGTTTTTTTTAACTATTATCGGAGGAGTTGGCGGCTTTATAGTTGCTTTAATTACAATTTTTAAAAAAACATGGGCTCCAATTACAGTTCCTATTTATGCTATTTTTCAAGGACTATTATTGGGTGGTATTTCTTTTAAATACAGTCAATTATATGATGGTATCGTATTTAACGCTATAATGATTACTGTTTCCATTTTACTTTCATTACTTTTTGCATACAGGTCTGGAGTAATTAAAGCTACAGAAAATTTCAAATTAGGAGTATTTGCAGCTACTGGAGGAATCGCATTAGTGTATTTGTTTTCATTCGTTGCAAGTTTTTTTGGTGCTGGATTCTCAGTTATGAATCCAACTAATGGTTCGCTTATGAGTATTGGATTCAGTTTAGTTGTTGTAATTATTGCTTCGCTAAATTTAGTATTAGATTTTGATTTTATTGAAGAAGGAGCAGAAAAAGGAGCGCCGAAATACATGGAGTGGTATGGTGCTTTTGGACTTTTAGTTACACTCGTTTGGTTGTATCTAGAAATTCTAAGGCTACTAGCAAAATTAAACTCGAGAAAATAATTTAAAATTTTAAAACTGCTCTAAATCTTAATTCATTATTTTCAAGTTTTTTAAAAGCTTTTTTAATTTCAGTAATATCAAACAATTCTATTATAGGCTTAACATTGTTAGTCGCCATGAAATTTAACATTTCTGCTATTTTCTTTTTACCTCCAATTGCACTACTTACCAGTTTTTTCTCACCCATTACTAATTGTAAATTAGAGATATTCATAGTTTCAGTTGATATTCCAACAAAACACAAACAGCCTAACGGCTTTAGTGCATTAATATAAGCTGTCCAATCAATATTTGATGAAACTGTTGAAAGAATAAAATCAAATGATCCAATTGCCTGCGCTAAGTCATCACCATTAGAACTATTTATAAAATTATCTGCTCCCAAACTTAATGCAAAATCTTTTTTAGAATCTGAATGAGAGATAGCTGTTACATTACAGCCCATAGCTTTAGCCGTTAATACTGCTAAATGACCTAGCCCTCCAATACCGACAATCGCTATATTCATTCCTTTTTTTGCATATTTTGACAATGGAGAGTAAACAGTAATTCCAGCGCACATTAAAGGAGCTGCTAGTTCAGGCTTCAAAGCTTCTGGGATTTTAAAAGCATAAGAACTGTCTACCTTTATATAATTTGCAAAACCACCATCTCTCCCTACAATTGTTTGAGTTGAAGAGGAACATAAATTATCATGATCTGACTCGCACATTTCACAACTATTACAGCTTTTAGATTGCCAACCTATACCAATCACATCCCCAGTCTTAATGTCTTTTACCTGGTCACCAATTTCTACTATTTTTCCAACAACTTCATGTCCTCCAACAAAAGGGAAAGTAGTCATCCCCCAGTCGTTTAAAGCCATATGTAAATCACTATGACAAATACCACAGTAATCTACTTTAACTAAAATTTCATTTGATAAAATTTTCTCAATTTTTTTTAAAATCAAGAGAAGGATTGTCTAATATGTAAGAGTAGTTGTTCATTTAAATTTACCATATTAAAAGGTTAAAATCGATCAAGATTCATGACTTTAGACCATGCTGAAATAAAATCATTTACAAATTTTTCTTTGTTATCATCTTGAGCATAAACCTCAGAATAGGAACGAAGTATTGAATTAGATCCAAAGATTAGATCAACTGCAGATGCAGTCCACTTAATATCCCCTGAACTTCTGTCAATTATTTCATATTTATTGTTTTCGGCAACACTCCATTTATTATTCATATCAATTAAATTGACAAAAAAATCATTTGATAAAACACCTGATTGATTTGTGAAAACACCATCACCACTTCCTTTATAATTAGTGCCTAAAACTCTCATTCCACCAACAAGGACAGTCATTTCAGGTGCTGTTAAACCTAATAATTGAGTCCTATCTAGCATCATTTCCTCAGCATTATTTGAATATCCTTCCTTAATCCAATTTCTATAGCCATCAGCTAATGGTTCGAGGTTATTAAAAGAATTCTCATCTGTCATTTCTTGAGAAGCATCACCTCTACCTGCTTTAAATGGTACGTCAACATTATATCCAGCAGCTTTCGCAGCTTCTTCAACAGCGGAGTTTCCGGCCATAATAATAGTGTCTGCTAAACTAATTCCAAATTCAGAAGCAATTGGTTCTAATACAGATAAAGTTTTAGCTAAACGTGCAGGTTCATTTCCTTCCCAATTATTTTGTGGAGATAATCTAATTCTTGCTCCATTTGCTCCTCCTCTTAAATCTGAACCTCTAAAGGTCCTAGCACTATCCCAGGCCAATGTAATACGATCAGAAATAGAAAGCTCTGATTCTGAAATTTTAGTTTTTACATCCTCAACATTATAATCTAATTTTCCAACAGGAATTGGATCTTGCCATATCAATTCTTCAGAAGGAAAGTTTGGTCCAATATATCTGCTTTTTGAACCCATATCTCTGTGAGTTAATTTAAACCAAGCTCTAGCAAATGTTTCAGAAAAATATTCTTGGTCGTCTTTAAATTTCAAGGAAATTTCTCTGTATATAGGATCTTCTTTCATCGCCATATCAGCATCAGTCATTATTGGATTTTGTCTGACTTCAGGATTATTTGCGTCAACAGGTTTTTTGTTTTCATCAATACCAATAGGTTCCCATTGCCATGCGCCAGCTGGGCTTTTTCTTAATTCCCATTCGTGATTAAAAAGCATATCGAAATAACCATTATCCCATTTTGTTGGATAAGTTGTCCATGCTCCTTCCAAACCGCTTGTTACTGTATCAGCTGCATTTCCTTTTCCTTTTGGATTAATCCAACCAAACCCTTGATTTTCAATACTAGCTCCTTCAGGTTCAGGACCTAAAACACTATCATCTCCATTTCCATGGGCTTTCCCTACGGTGTGACCACCAGCAGCAAGCGCAACGGTTTCTTCATCATTCATAGCCATTCTAGCAAAAGTTTCTCTGACGTGAAGGGCAGTTTTCAAAGGATCAGGTTTTCCATTAACGCCCTCAGGATTTACATAAATTAAGCCCATATGAGTAGCTCCTAGTGGTTGTTCTAATGTAGAGGCATCATTAAGGTTGGAATAACGCTCTTCACTAGGTGCTAAAAATTCTTTTTCAGAACCCCAATAGATATCTTTTTCTGGATGCCATATATCTGCTCTTCCATAAGAAAAACCAAACGTTTTAAGCCCCATACTTTCATAAGCTACATTTCCAGCCAGAATAAACAAATCAGCCCAGCTAATATTATTTCCATATTTTTTTTTGATAGGCCATAAAAGGCGTCTAGCTTTATCTAGATTGCCATTATCAGGCCAAGAGTTAAGAGGAGCAAATCTTAAATTTCCAGTTCCTGCACCACCTCTACCATCACCTGTTCTGTATGTTCCAGCTGAATGCCAAGCCATTCTAATCATTAACCCACCATAATGTCCCCAATCAGCAGGCCACCAATCTTGAGACTCAGTCATTAAATCATGCATGTCTTTTTCAAGAGATTTAAAATCTAATGTTTTCACAGATTCTCTGTAATTAAAATCATTTCCGTAAGGGTTCGATTTTGAATCATGTTGATGTAGAATATCTAGATTTAGTGATTTTGGCCACCATTTTGTAACTGAATTTTCTTGCGTAGTAGTTGCACCGTGCATAAATGGGCATTTTCCCGAACCGTTAGATTTATTTTCCATCTTTTTTGTTTTAATAATACAAATTTAGATTAGGATAAAATACAATCCAAGAAAAAAATCATAATTATTTAGAGGAGCAGCACACCAAACACTCAGATATATTCGGCAATGGATTTAAAACAACTAAAGCTGCGCTAATAGCTAGCACTATATGCTATAAAGATGATTACATAACTTATGTAGACAAGCCTGGTGTATATCCGACCACTTACTTTGCAGGCAAAACATCAATAGGATGGACTGAAACTGTAGAATCATTATATTAGTATTGTGGATGAAATTTTATATTTAATTGCTTTTTTTGGTGTTTATTTTATTCAAGCATGGTGGAGGGAAGTTCAAAGAAAAAAAAGAAAAGAATATTACAACGAATATCTAAAGACTGAGGATTGGCAGAGAAAAAGATATGTAGTTCTAAAAAGAGACAATTGGACTTGTGTTAAATGTGGAGCTGATGCCACTCAGGTTCATCATAAGAAATATGCAAGGAATATTGGAAAAGAGCCTGTTAAATGGCTAATATCATTATGTAAGACTTGCCACGAAAAATTACATTCTAAGGTGAAATTTATACATTAAAGATTAACTAAAATGGATATGAAAAAATGGTAATATCTAAGACATGATGCTGAGTGGAGTCAAGACGAATACGACAATTAGTTTTTGTACATTTAACTATGTCAGTAAAGATTTGTTTATTAATCATTTTATTTATTTGGGGAATACCAAGCACTTATTTTAGAAGTAAGTTCAGAAAAATCATTTATCAAACAGATGATTGGAAAATAAATATTAAGCCTTTTTTCAAAAAAGAAATTATAGGGTTATTCTCTAATATTTATCCAGAAAACAAAGATTATTTAAAAACTAGAAATCATTATAGATTCTATTTATTAATATATTTAATGTTGTTTTTCTTCTACTCTTTTTCTAAATAACAAAAATATTCTCCCTTTATAGATGACAGTGTGTTTTACCACACTAAATAAATAGCTGCTCCAGAAATTAAAGTAATAATGATACGTAAAATGAATCCAGCCAAATGAGATTCTTTTGTTTTTTTATTATAAATAAAATCTTTGAAATTAATAATTAGATTGGTTTATGCTTAAAATTTAGTAAATGTTAGTTTAACCTACTTACGAGGATTAGAAATTACTGAATTTAAAGAAGAAGATATACTAATGAATTATTATTACTTACTTTAAAGAAAGTGTTATATTGTATAAAAAATTAAATAAACAGAACTATGAAAAAATTTATGAAATTTTGGGGAATTTATTATCCAATAGTATTAGCATTTCTTTCATTCCTGTACTCAGTCACACTTTGGTTTACAGGAAATCAGTTAGAAGGAATATTTGTAGGTATTTGGGTGCCCTCTATATTATCCGCCTCAGTAGCTATAAGACAAAGAAGAAGTGATTATCGAAATCAAAAAAGAAAATAATGGAAAATATAGGAATGTTTGTTATGGGTACTATCGTGTGTGGACTATATCTTACAGGTTATTTGTATATGATAAAATACGCTAACGATTCTCACGATAAAGATATGAAAAAAGATATTGAAATAGCTAAACGTAATCAATCAGAGTTTAGTGAAAAAGACGAAGAAAATAATAATTAGTTTTTCTACGATCTAAATACAGTCATTATCTAAACCTTATTTATCTAGTCCCTTTATAAAATTATGTTGTTTTCTTTAAGTTGTTGAATCTATAAAGAAGAGTATATGTTAATCGCCCGTTCAATTATACAATTATTATTCTTGCCTAATTTAAAGCCATATTGATTAAATCAATTGATATAATATTCAAATCATTTTTCATTTTTTTAAATCATTTTTAATATCATTTTTAACAATTTTTAGATATTTATCTCTAACTTTTTTTGAAACAAAAGGAACAGACCAAAACTGTCTCGTTTTAGTGAATAAAGAAATTCTCCATCCAAAAACAAAAGTATAAACACCCATTATAAGTCTTAATTTTACTGAATTTAGATAAAGAGTTAAAACTGGAAGAGCTGGTGCTCCGTGCGTTACATATGTCCTTACTTTTTTATTTTTTAAAAATGGTTTTGGGTATGCATATAATTTGGTGATGTTTACAAATTCATAGGCAAATCCTGGTACAAAAACTTCATCAAAAAATATTTCCATTCTTGGAGTTAGCCTAAACCACCAAACAGGGGAAATAAAATAAATACGTTCAGACCAAGTTACTAGATTTTGATATTTCTTTATTAACTTAACTCTTGGTCTTTTGAAACTATCTCTATATAAATCTATAACTTCAACTTCTTCTTTGTTTATTTTTAATTCTTCTGTTATAGTTCTGTAAATTCCATTATAACAAAATGATTCAACATTTGGATGTCCAATTATAATTAAGTTTTTCATAGCCGCAAAACTAAGCTAAACATTAAGATAAGGGTTGTTTTTTAAGAATTATTAAAACCTTAGTAATCTACTCCCTTTATAGAAGTTGCTGAATTGACAGTAGAAGATATGCCTATGGTTTAGTTTAATTTAAACATTGTATTTCTATCCTTAAAAAAAACTTCCTAAGAATAATCTTCTTCCTTAAAATTAAATATCATTTTACCTCCTTCACCATGCTCAAAATTTAAAACGTCGTGTCCAAGTTCATGATAAAGTATATACCACCTTTTAACAATTGATGCCCTTGACCATTTGCCTGGATCAACTTTTAAAAAGATATTAAAATCATCATAAATTCCATGTTTTTTACAATCCTCTAAAAAAAAATTATTCATTTTGTTATAATCTATACTATATGATTTCAATTGTTATCTTTTCTTATTTAACTAAATATCTTCGCATATTTTATTAATTTAGATTTATATAAATTATTTTAATATTTTGAATCTTTTAATTCTTTATGCTGTTTTAACAATAGCTCTCTCATTTTTTTGTTCAATCTTAGAAGCTGTTCTACTAAGTGTCAGTCCAACATTTTTAAAAATCAAGATTAGTGAAGGAAAAAAATATGCTTATGACCTTCAAAAAATGAAAAATAATATTGATGAACCTTTAATCATTATATTAACTTTAAATACGATTTCACACACTGTTGGAGCAATTCTTGTTGGAGTTCAAGCAAAGGAAATTTACTCTTCATTTAATAATAATACAATTGATGTTTTTGGAGTCTTTATCACAGAAGATTTAGTTGTTGGAATTGTTTCAAGTATTATGACCATACTTATTTTATTGGTTTCTGAGATTATTCCTAAAACATTAGGAGCAACATATTGGCATAAACTTGTAAGATCTACTTCAATTTTTTTAAAGACTATTATACCCCTATTTAAGTATTCGGGTATATTATTTTTACTTCAATTTTTTACCAGACTTATAAATAAGTCTAAAAAAAATAATATTTTTTCAAGAGAAGATTTCTCAACTATGGCTGAAATTGCTGAAGAAGAGGGGGTGATTGAAGAAAGTGAATCTGATATTATTAAAAATATGGTAAAATTTAAAGATGTTAAAATTAGAAATATAATGACTCCTTTTTCGGTTATGAAAATTGCTTCAGAAAACAATTCTATTATAGATTTCTATGATAAAAACCCTAATTTATCATTTTCAAGAATACCAATATATTCTGGTAAAATGGACAATATTACAGGGTATGTTTTAAAGGATAATATACTAGAGCAGATCGTTAAGAAAAAAGGAGATTCAAATCTTTCATCTATTAAAAGAAAATCTATCCTTTCAGATTACGAATCACCGATTCCTAAAACTTTTGATAAACTAATTAAAGAAAGAGAGCATATATCTATGGTAATTGATGAATATGGAACTGTAAGAGGACTAGTTACTATGGAAGATATAATTGAAACTCTTTTAGGACGTGAAATTATGGATGAAACTGATACGGTAAAGGATATGCAAGTTTTAGCAAAAGAACAAAACTCAAAATGATTTAGAAAATTAACTAATAACACTTTTGTGCTTATTCTTTAATTTATTCTTTTTTTAAATTAATTGTTTCCTATAATCTCATTTAGTCAAATCATTTTAGATAAGAATTTAGGAGAAATTGATATTAGAACTTTATCTGGCTAAACTGTGTTTCAATGCAGTTTAGGTTTTGTTATAAATTGTCACTTAAAAATATTGTTAGACATTTTCAATCCTTCTTTGTTCTGATTCGTATTTATCTTTTCATTAGGTGGCCACGAAGTATCTATATATGAAAAGTAAATATTTCCTGGAATAAACAGTAATAGTATAATGAGTTTCTTCATTTTATTTTTAATTTATTGCTTAACTCCATCAACATAGTTTACTATTCCTAGGAATTTTCCTGACTCAGAATATACCTTAAATTCTCCTTGTTTTAAATCATCTACATAG
>Ga0115005_10000404_pt1 | contig 33319 bp, 24 predicted proteins | sample ArcOceMetagenome_FD_87163 | JGI IMG/M metagenome (GOLD analysis project Ga0115005, IMG submission 87163) | Marine eukaryotic phytoplankton communities from Arctic Ocean - Arctic Ocean - Greenland ARC118M Metagenome | ecosystem: Environmental > Aquatic > Marine > Oceanic | place: Arctic Ocean...
CAGAATAGATTTTTCAGGATGTCCAGGAATGATATTTAAAGCAAAACCACCCGTTCCAGCTCCCGCAGCGACTGAAGGTTTGTTGATCCCTAAATTAATATTCATCTCCGCCTCCGCCACTAAATTTAAACCAGTGGTACTCGCGGGGCCATTCGGATTATGACAATGTCCGCAGTTAATATCTAGGTAGGCCAAAGCTCTTTCATGAAGAGTGCCGCTGTTTGGGTTATCCCATTTGGCTACTTTTTTATAATTTGTATTTGGTTGATAATCAGCTAGATAGCCTACAGTATTCCATTTTTCTAATTGATTCATTTTTCCATCCAAATAAGCAAATTCCTTATTTAAATTTCTAACTTTTGGGCCAATCGGTTCTTGGACACCTTTATTATAATGACAACCTTTGCATTGATTTTTATTTGGAATAATGTAATCGACCATCATTGGTTTTCCAGTTTTATCAATCCAATTGACCGTTTTTATATCGCCAACGATGTCGAGTGTGGCTTCCGTTTGTTCCTTATTCCAAGTGTATCCGTGGGCTTCCCATTTTTCTTTTCCTTTGACCAAAAGTCGAGTTTCGATATTGCGTTTTCCTTGACTTTCATCACGCTCATCATTTTGATAAAAAAACGTTTTTATCAAAACAGTTCCTATTGGGAAATCAAGGACTTTTCCAGTCGAAGTAAACTTTGCGGAAGTTCCTTTGGGCATCCAAACCAATCTAGATTTATGCGCATAATCTGAGAAAAGGGGAGAGTTCAAATCGTACGGCAGGACTCTTTCGTTCGGTTGTAAGTCAGCTATTTTTCCAACAAAAAAATTGTATTCGGATAATTTTTTAAAAGGAGATAGATGACTCACCTCGCTCACTTGCTGCGGATTAGAATTGCAGCAAGTGAGTGAAAAAAGGAAAAATAATATTATCGCCTGACTGTTGTTTGAGTATTTTATAAAAAGGACGTTCATAAAATTAATTTAATTTTTAGCTAACCATTTGTCAAAATTGCCTACCTCAAAAGAAGGCATTTTACAATCGAAAATTGAAATATCATCGCTCATATTTTTGATAATTTCTGCTGGAGTTGCACCCATGGCTGCATTCATATTTCGGAAAATAATGTCTCCATTATTTTTAAAACAGAAACCAGTTGGTTTTCCATTTTTATCTAAAGTAGCTGGATTAAAAATTCCATCCACTATAATATCAGGAGATTCTTCGCCACAAATCACATTTAATAATTTCCCAAAATCAGTCGTAGGAATCGCTGGCCCTGTGGTTCCTACGATTACATTGTCATGGATATTAATGTTCGAGCAGAATGGATCAAACTCTTTTGACTCAAAAGGTTGGCCTGTGAAAATCCAACTATTGATTCCGATTCCCATGCTTCTATGGTTTTTTATAGTGTTGTTATAAACTTCAATATCCTTGTGAGCCATAATCAACATGCCAGTTCCGGAAGGCAAAGTGTTGACCACAATTCCTGGTTTTGAGAAATTAGCACCATTATTATCTTCCATGTGATTGTCATAAAATTTGACTTTATAACCATTCGCTTGAGGCAAATCCGGCATGTCAAAAATCAACATTCCAGCAGCATTGTGTTTCGCTATGTTTTTATAAACTTCGGCATTTCGAGTATTTTCTATTTCCAAGCCAGCGACATTATGATGCACATAATTTTCTCTGACCACAGCGTTGGTCGTTTGCCCCACATAAATTCCCGCGTCCATCGCGTAGGATGCTTCACATTTTTCAATCAAAACATTTTTGCAAGAAACTGGATAAATACCATATCCTCCATTTTCAGGACTTGCCCCGTTCGTCCAAGTTGTCTCCAAATCTCTAAACGTAACATTTTCGCAAGCTTGAACTTTGATCGCATCACCTTTCGAATCTTGAACGGTGAATCCTTCCAATTTTAGATTGTTAGCATTTTTGAGAATCATCCCCTCGGCTCCTTCGATTTGGTTTTTAAAAGATAAAATGGTTTTTCCTTTCCCCATTCCTTGGATCGTCACATTTGGAATATCATTAAAGGAGAGCGCTCGCTTAAATGAAAAAGTACCTTCAGGTAAAAGGATTAAATCACCATCTTTGGCTTGGATTAATATTTTTTGCAGAGAAGATTCTACTTCAGTTGCGCTGATTGGCTGCGGACCGGTGGGTTCAGTTTTGCAAGTAAAAAAGAGTAGGGTAGTTAAAACTAGGATTGATAAAAATGGCAGGTTGGATTTCATTTTAGTGGATTTTAATTGACTAGGAAAATTGATTAAAAGGAGAGTTGTTTATGGCAGTACAAAATAGAAATTTTTTAGGAAAATGGAGCTTTGATCAGGATAATGCTACTTTTATATTTTTTTTTAGAAAAGATTTAATTTGGTGATTGAAACAACTTTCCCCAAATAATTTCTCTCCGAATTGTTTTTAAAAACAACTTCAAAAAAGTTTTCCCCAAGAAACTTTTTTTAAAAAATAATTTTAAACATTTTTCTATTCATAATTTGAATTTTTCTTCAATCACAATTTCTAGTGTTTTTTTGTCGAAAAACGCTGTAAATCAACGAGTTATCACCATTTGGTTTGCAAACAGTATAAGTTATTAACAGTAAGTTATCCACATTGTTGATAAGTCATCCACAATGTTAAAGTGTTAACTATCAGTAGGTTAGTGTAGTTGTCAACATAGTGTTAATAACTTTGACGGTTTTTTTTACGATAAAAGATCTATATTTGTTAGGCAGATAGAAATTAACAGCCAAATCAAACATACTTTTAGTTTTTCCTCAAAAAAGCAGTCTTAATTTTATTTATTTTCAAATAACTTTAAGAGGAAATGAAGAATGGAAGTCTTCATTTTTTTTAACCTACATTGAAATTTATTTAGTTGTAATTTCTGATTCTGAAATTTAACACTTGCCACAATTTTCTCAAAAACCTTTTTTTTAAAACTGTTTCAGAAAATGGTGGTGGAATGTTAATGTATTATATTTGTAGTTGATTGCCCGTAATTTTTCTTTTTAAGAAGAATGGAGTAATTGATTGTTACACAGTTATTGGAAAAGATCACACTATTTAAATGAGAATAATTAGGTATTCAAAATCAACCTAAATTAGCTCCCTCCAAATTTATATTTATTTTTTTTTCGTCTCGATTAAGGAAAATAAACACAGTATCGAGCAACCATTCGAAGGCTAACCTTGACTCAAGATATCTTTTGAGTTTCCAGCAACGGAATTTTCTTTTTTGAAATGAAAAAAGGCATGAAACATTATTTTTAAACATTCGATGTCATTTGTCCCCCCTTATTCAAATGGTGCAAATTTCCTCACTCAAAACCACCAAAGACCATGAGTCTAACAGTACAGAAAGTAACTACAAAATCAAATTCTGACAAAAAACAAGTCTACACATTTGAAGAAGCAATGAAATCTTCAACCGCTTACTTTAATGGAGATGAATTAGCAGCCAACGTTTGGATCAACAAATATGCGTTGAAAGATTCAGCTGGCAATATTTACGAGCAGACGCCTGACGATATGCACAAACGATTGGCTAACGAAATCGCTCGCATCGAAAAGGGATACAAAAATCCAGTATCGAAAGAAGACATTTACGCTTTATTGAAAAATTTTAAATATATCATTCCACAAGGTGGGCCGATGTCAGGAATTGGTAATGATTACCAAATTTCTTCATTGTCTAACTGTTTTGTAATTGGAACTCATGCGGATTCGTATGGAGGAATCATGAAGATGGATGAAGAGCAAGCTCAATTAATGAAACGAAGAGGTGGAGTAGGGCATGACCTTTCTCATATACGCCCGAAAGGAAGTCCGGTGATGAATAGTGCGTTGACTTCTACTGGAATAGTTCCTTTTATGGAACGATATTCTAATTCTACGAGAGAGGTGGCGCAAGATGGTCGTCGAGGAGCATTGATGCTTTCTGTTTCTGTAAAACATCCAGATGCAGAAGATTTCATTGATGCGAAAATGGAATTAGGGAAAGTTACGGGAGCAAATGTTTCGGTTAGAATTACGGATGACTTTATGAAATCTGTAATTGGTGGAGAAAAATTCACGCAACAATATCCGATCGATTCAGCCACTCCAAAATTCACGAAAGAAGTGGATGCTTTAAAAATTTGGAATAAAATTATTCACAATGCTTGGAAATCTGCGGAGCCAGGAGTTTTATTTTGGGATACGATTATTAATGAGTCGGTGCCAGATTGCTACGCAGACTTAGGTTACAAAACTACATCGACCAATCCATGTGGTGAAATCCCACTTTGTCCTTATGATAGTTGCCGATTATTGGCGGTCAATCTTTATAGCTATGTGGAGAAACCATTTACGCCAGAAGCACATTTCAATTTTGATAAGTTCAAGAGTCATGTACAATTGGCGCAACGGATGATGGATGATATCATTGATTTGGAGATGGAGCAAATTGATAAAATCATTGCCAAGATTGAAAATGATCCTGAGCCAATGGAAGTCAAAGCGGTAGAGCACAACCTTTGGAAGAAAATCAAAAAAGCATGTGAGGAAGGTCGAAGAACTGGAGTAGGTATCACCGCTGAAGGAGATATGTTGGCTGCGATGAATTTGAAATATGCAAGTGATGAAGGGATTGAATTTTCAACAGAAGTGCACAAAATATTTGCTTTGAATGCTTACCGATCTTCTGTTACGATGGCAGAAGAAAGAGGGCCATTTTCGATTCACGAAGCAAAAAGAGAAGTAAATAATCCATTCATTAATCGAATCAAAGAGGCTGATCCTGAGTTGTATGCAGACATGGAAAAACATGGCCGTAGAAATATTGCTCTGTTAACGATTGCTCCAACTGGAACGACTTCTTTGATGGCTCAAACGACTTCTGGAATTGAACCAGTTTTCATGGTCGCTTACAAACGAAGAAGAAAAGTAAATCCGAACGATCAAAATGTTACAGTTTCTTTTGTGGATGAGGTAGGAGATAGCTGGGAAGAGTATAATGTTTTTCACCATAAATTTATGGACTGGTTGACTGCGAACGACATGGACATTGATGAGGTGAAAAAAATGCCAGAAGATCAATTGCAAAAACTAGTTAAACAATCTCCATATTTTGGAGCAACTGCTAACGATGTCGATTGGGTGCAAAAAGTAAAGATGCAAGGTTCCATTCAGAAATGGATTGATCACTCTATTTCGGTTACCGTAAATGTTCCTAATGAGACGAGCGAAGAAATGGTTCGTAAAATTTACGAAACTGCTTGGGAAGAAGGTTGTAAAGGTTGTACGATTTATCGAGATGGTTCACGTTCAGGAGTTTTGATTGCTAACGATGAAAAGAAAGAAGAGGAAGAGGATGACACAATGATTATAGAATCTCGTGCACCAAAGCGTCCTAAAATGTTGGAAGCAGAAGTAATTCGTTTCCAGAATAATCATGAAAAATGGATTGCAGTTGTTGGATTATTGAATGGGAAACCATACGAGATTTTTACAGGAAGAGCAGAAGACAGTTTCATGTTGCCAAAAGACATGAAAAAATCTTGGGTGCTTAAAGAGAAAAATGAAGATGGAACAAACCGTTATGATTTCCATTATATGGATAAAGATGGTTACAAAGTAACCATGCAAGGATTGTCTCGATCATTTGATAAAGAATTTTGGAACTACGCTAAATTGATTTCTGGAATTTTAAGACATGGAATGCCTTTACCATATGCAGTTGATTTGGTAGCAGGATTGAATGTTGAAAATGATGTCATCAACACTTGGAAAAATGGTGTAGTGAGAGCATTGAAAAGATTTATTCCAGACGGAACTAAAGTGGTGAAAGAGAAATGTGGAGAATGCGGTGATCCTGATGGTTTAGTATATGTGGAAGGTTGTTTGATGTGCCAGAGCTGTGGTCATTCGAAGTGTGGGTAAGCCCCGAGAACTCGGGAGCGCCTTTTATTGAGCCTTTTGGCTTAATAAAAGTAAAGCAAACTAGGTTACCTTCATGGTAAATCTGGATTTGTATAAAACTAAAAGGACTTTGAAATGTAAATTTCAAAGTCCTTTTTTGTGGAAATCATAAATCGTCAAATAAATTTAGTTTGACTTTTTTGATTGCCGAAGGCATAATCGAAATAGTCTCTCCCGAGTTCTCGGAACTGGGGATTAATTCTTTACAAATTTCCCATAAAACCATGTCTTCGGCCCTAAATCCAATCGCTCCAATTCATCATAAGTATATCCAATTACTTCGATAAAATTTCCAGAAACAGTCTCCTGATAATATTCAATTTTTTGAGGCTTATCCTGCCTGAAACGCCAAATCAAAGTACTATCATTTTTCACCATTCCTTCATAAGTAATGGTTTCATTTAGGTTTTTGACGGTTCGATAGATTCTACCATTTTCTACCTTATTAGTTCCGTCAGATGTGCTTGTTTTTTTATCTTTTGGATAGAAATCATAGAATGACAACTCTTGTAAATACGGGGTTTTTGAAGTGAAAACATGTTCTGCCTCCAAATTATTCATTAAAGTCAAACCAGGTTTTGTTACATATTCCAATTTTAGATTTTCTAAATCAAGACTTGTTCTAAGTAATGGATCAATATCTTTAATGGTAACATAATTCCCCTTCCATGTACCATCGAATTTTTTAAAAACATTCGCCAATTGTTCATTGTCAACAGCTACGATTGGCGTCTCCTTTGGTTTGAAAACCTTACGTGGAGGTGGAGCCGTTCTAACTGGTTTTGCATTATCTTGGCAACTCAAAAACGAGATACTAAGAATTAATAAAGAATAAAATAATTTTTTCATATTATGTAGTGCGAATTAATTTTGAAATATGGAAAAGGATGGAACTGTTTTTTTGATATAAAAAGCAGTTCTATTCTTTTAACATCACTCAAAAGTAATATTAGTTTTTGAAAGTTGACAATAGGATAAATATCTTTTGTTTCTTCCGTTTCCATTCTGATTAATTGACTGCGAAGAGAGAACAAACCTATTTTAGTTTTTTGTTGGATAAAATAAATTTTTCTTTTCACGTTCCTTAGTTTTACAGTTCGTAACTGTACAGCCTAAAGGCGAATGTCATTGGCATAAGGATTGTTGAAAAAAATGCCGCGGATTAAATCCGCTGTTCTCTTCCTGAAAATGGAGAGTAGTGGATTTAATCCACGGGCTTTTCACCACAAATTTTTCTTATATCAATGGCATTGGCCTAAACACAGATGCGCGGAGACGCAGAGTTTTCAAACGTTTCTTCGAAAAATTCTCTGCGTCTCAACGTTCAATTTTTATTGGTTTAAGCTATTGCTGAATAGTTACTATTTTTCTAAAATAATAACATCTTGAAAATCTACACTTTCTTCTTTTGCTCTTCCTGCCCAATATCCAAAATGCTTTGCATGGGTTTTTAATTTTTTTTGTAAAAAAATATCCTCCAAATAGTCCTCTTCAAAAGCGACATTTGCACCCTTTACTTTTTCATCCATCAATGAATAATGACCTTTGTTGAAGGGGAAATTGAAATGATTATTTTTGGAAATAAATTCTTTAGCATCTTTATTTAAAATGAAAAAGGTAACAAAACATTTTCCTCCTTTTTTTAAAACGCGCTGAATTTCTCCTAAATAATTTTCTACTTCCGCTGGCAGCATGTGGGTGAAAACTGAGGTCAGAACCACACAATCAAAACTATTATCTTCGTAAGGAAAAACGAAATCCGCGGCATCATTTCCAGACTCTCGGTACAAGTCGTTTTTCAATGGGATATAACGAAATTGAAAATTGGAATGGTTGGTGGTGATGTATTTTTGACACCAATCAATTCCAGTTTTGATGACATCAAAACCTTCGTATTTTCCTTCCTCATTTAAGTATTTGGTCAATGGAATGGCCACTCGGCCAATTCCACTTCCGATATCCAAAACTGCATGATTTGGTTGCAAATTACAATGCACCTTTAAGGAATTTACTAACTTGTTGCCTAATTTGATAAAGTCGCCCGAGCCAGTAAAAATGAGCCCTTTGGGTGGCATGAGTTCCTTTTTTTCAAAAAAGGAACTCCAGATATCTTGAGGTAAAAAGACCATTCGGCGAACGGTAAAACGAAGAGAAGCAGGTAGCGAATAATATATTTTTCGTAAACTCATATTTTATAAAATTACTCTTTTTTTGTGGCGAAGTTAGTGAATTTAATGGGGATTGATAATTTGCTAAATCGGTAATCAGCAATCATGATTTTTAAAAAATAATTAATGAAAAAACAATTTTTTAAGTTTGTAATTCTATTTGCGATAGTGTTATTTTTCCAGAATTGTAATAACTTTTTTGAAAAAAAAGAACTGGAAACTTTCCATTATTTCTTTGCTGGACATTGCTATCAATGGAATTCTCCGAATTGGGGAAGATCAGATTATCGTTTGGAAAAAATTGGTTTGGACACCTTTGACCAAATCTGGTTAGGCGGTGATTTGGTGGAGAATTTATTTCATCATCCTCATAATATTGAATTTGTCGATAGCTTTTTTCAAGTTGGAAAACCAACGACTCATTGGGCGATTGGTAACCATGATATGCTCGACCAAAAAGGTGATTTTTCAGGGATTGAAAAAAAGACAAAACGCAAAACTTCTTACACCAGTCATCATAATGGCATTACGATGCTAGTGTTGAACACCACGGAATTTAGTTTTCCCAGCTATCAAAATCAACCTCATGAATGTGAAATGTTGGATGGTCAATTCAACTTGATCAAGGCAGTAACTGATACGATTCAAAACTCTTCCCATCTCGTCATTTTACATCATCATGCTTTATTGACCAATGAAATTGCAGAGCAAAAAATAAAAGTAGAAGAAGTATTTAATGTCTATACCCCTGATTATAATATTGCTTGTGAGGAGCGTGGGACTTTTTCAGCACTAGTTTTTCCTCGATTGCAGGAAGTGCAAAAAAGGGGAGTGGAAGTAATTTTGGTTGGAGGGGATACTGGTTTGCGAGTGAAAGAATTTGAGTTTAAAACTAAGGATGGAATTACTTTCTTAGGTTCAGGTTTGAATAATTCCGCAGGGACAGAATATAAGCCAGCTTATTTTAATCCAGCTCCTGACAAAATTTTAACCTTTAAACATCAGCCAGGAATTCGTAAATTAGAATGGGAATTTCGATTGCTCGATGAAATGATAAAAAAATAATTTCAGTTTTGCCCAACCCTTTTACCATTCCCAAAGTCTATTTAATTGAGAACGGTTAAAAGAGTTATTCTAAACTGAAATTCAAGTAAATGAAAAAGGTAATAATATTTTTAAGTTTCTTTCTTTTTACGTTAACTTCTTGCAAGGATAATAATTGCGAAAATGACGATCCAATCTGTATGGAGACTCCTCCAACGGGCGAAGAATGCTTAGCATTTTTTGAAAGATGGTTTTATGATAGTTCAACCTCATCGTGCGAAAAAATTGGATATAGTGGTTGTGAGGAATACGGATTTTCAACGAAGGAAGAATGTGAGACATGTCAATGCAATGATTAAATTTTGTAAAAAATAAACTCAAACGAGTCATTCTATATGTTCAAAAAACGAGAATATGATGAACGAGGAATAGTAGAAGGTTGTGTTCGGAATGAACGCAAGGCTCAAGAATTGTTGTATCGAGAACACTTCGATGTGATGATGAGAATGTGTATGCGCTATACCAATGACAAAGATAAAGCTATGGAAATTGTTAACATTGGATTTTTGAGAGTGTTCCAAAAGTTGCACACATTTGAATTTAAAGGATCACTTCAAGGATGGATTCGAAGATTAGTTTTTCATTGTCTTTCAGATCATTATCGAAAAAATTCGAAGTATTTACAATTTATGGTTTTTGAGGAAAGAGACCAATCCTCGGTGGAGAAAGCACACTCCAATTTGTATGCTGAAGACATTTTAAAGATGGTCGATACCTTGCCTCCCGCTACTCAACAAGTTTTTCGATTGTACGCTATCGAAGGATTTACACATGTTGAAATTTCTAAAAATACTGGAATTAGTGTGGGCACTTCCAAGTGGCATTTATCGAATGCGCGCAAGATTTTAAAAAAATTGATAGACCAAAATAATTTACGACAATATGCAGGCTGACCAAAATAATTATCAACCGGACAAGCAATTCACCGACCAAGGTTGGAATGAAATGCTTAAAACCTTGGATCAGGAGATACCTGTTCAGGAGAAGAAAAGACGTGGATTCTTTTGGCTTTTTCCATTCCTTTTAGTTGGAGTAGTCGCTAGCGTTTGGGTTTTTTATCCTAAAAATAAAGAGGTGGAAATAGTTCAAAGTCAGGAAGTGGTTTTTGATCAAAATCAAAATAACGATCAAAATCAAAATTCCGAAACAAATGTTGAAAGTAACTTAGAAGTAATAAATAAAAATATCGCAACTGAAAATCAAACAACTGAAACAAATAACCCTCCAGTAGGGAATAGTAAAGCAAAAATTGATACTAATTTTCCTTCGATTATCGAGTCTTCTAATCCTCTCTTGCCGCAGGTAATTGAGGTAATTGTGCCTGTGGAAAAAACTAAACTTATTGAGGAGCAAGAACCATTGGCAAGGTTGAAGAAAGAAGTTCAATTGATCAATCCAAATTTTATAACAATAGAATTACAAAAAAAAGAACAACTTGCGATTGAGGAAAAAGAATTTTTCTTCAAGGAGAAAACTATGATAAAAAAATCAAAACTTACGCAGCGGAAAACTGAGTTTGGAGTTTTTGCTGGAGTAGGTGCAGATTTTGCAAATGTAAAAAAGATAGGATTAACTGGTGGTGGTTTTGTTCATTTTCCCATTGGAAAGAAATTAGGATTGAGAACTGGCTTGGGATATGCTTTGTTGCAAAAAGAGTTGCCTTATTCATTTGTTGGAAATCAAGATGCTTTATTGTCCCCAGAATTTCTTGATGTTAGCGTTGCTACGCCTCCTCCATTTTCAACTGTGGCGGTGCAATCTAGTTCTGATTTTATTTTGGAAAAATTTCATCAGTTGGATGTACCAATTTTATTAACCTATTCTCCGGTTAAAAAAATGCAAATTCAGCTAGGAGCAAATGTTTCCTATCTAGTAAAAGAAAAGACAAGGTTGATAAATAATTCAATTAATATCAATCAATCAGTTAACGATGATTATTCTAATTATGGAATTGAGTTAGATGCTTTAGACCTAAACTCTATTTCCCAAAATCAATATTCTGATGAAAATTATTGGGGCAAATTAAATGTGAGTGGAGTTGCAGGCCTTGCTTGGAAACCTACTCGTAGAATCAATTTTGAGCTTCAGTATCACCATGGATTATTCCCAATTTTAAAATCTAATAATAATATTATTGGGGCAAGTTTAGTTGAAGGTTCGACAAATAGAGCATATGAAGTGTATAATAATTTGGGAGATTATTCTTTATCATCTAATAACCAACCTGAAAGACGATTTGAACGAGAAAGATTTATAAAATATAATTACTTACTTCGATTCACCATCGGATATAATTTCTAAGAAAAGTATTAGCTCGAAAACAGAAGGTAGGTAACCATTTGGGGTATCTACCTTTTTTTATTGTAAACTTGTAAAGTTTCCATTTTTTAAACTGTAAATTTTTATTTAGCCAAATATTGGTTGGATTTTTGAATATAATAACTTATCTTATAATAATCTTTGGAAAAACTCTCCCAACTTAAATCATTTTACCAGCAATTGTAACCAACCTAGAAAATCTCAAAGCCAAGTTTAAGCTTCTTTCATTTTTATCATAATTTCGATTTCTTTTTTCTAAAATTCCCTCCCTGCGGAAGAAAGTGGTCTTCAAAAAACCACGTTTATGAATACTTTCATAGCTTCTCTTTTGATGATTTCTCATCTCAATGTTCAGATGGCTTTTCAGTCAGAGCCTTTGCAATTTAATTTCCAAGAAGATTATTTTCAGACCGAAGCAGGAGGAGTGATACAAGCGGATTTTGAATTAGTGGGAGGATTGATTTTTTTAAATGCCCACTTGGATGGGCAATCGCAACCCTTTATTTTAGATACCGGTTCTCCTCATTTATTGTTAAACTCAAGTTTGTCAGAGACGAAAAATAATAATAGAAATAGTTTTGGAATTAGTGGAGTAGGAGGAAAGAAGAAGGTAAAAAAAATGTACAAAGTCGATTTCGACTGGCAAGGAATTAATGTAAAAAGAGAAGTAAGTTATGCCATTGATTTAGGAAGAATTGCCCGAATTAAAAAGAGAGATTTTGCCGGACTTATTAGTTATGATCAAGTCAAAAGAAAAGAAGTGCTGATTGACTATGAAAAAGGAAAAGTGTTTTTGATTTCAAAATCGAATAAAACCTTCTTTGAGCATTATGATAGATCGGATAAAGTTTGGTTTCGCATGGTTGGACACCTTCCAGTTATCAAAGTAAAAATTGGTAGTAAGAGATATTATTTTGGGATAGATACTGGAGCAGAAATTAATGTCATCGATAAAAGATTAAGGAAGCGATTGCCTCAAGAAATGATTACATCTGATTTTTTAGGATTAATCATGGGAGGTGATAATCAGGAAATTAAAGTCAATCATATCCAAGTGAAAGAAATGAAAGTGGGAAAATTATATTATAAAAATCAGCCTTTTGCCTTTGCGGATTTATCTTTTTTGCAAGGAGAAAATGGAGTTCAGTTAGATGGTTTGTTGGGATATCCATTTTTGAAAGAAGCGCTTTTTTCCATTAATTTTAGAAAAAAACAATTGTGCAAATGGGAGTTAAAAGTGAAAAATGATGAGCCAATCCAATTAGCCATTTCAAAGAAAAGAATAAAAATAACCAAGCCGTTTTACAATGGTTATTAGTTTAATAATTTGTTGGACGTTTTACGTTGATTCACAAGAATGGAGAAACGCAAAATGTAAAACGTCCAACATCAAAGGACTTTCTTTTCTACAAAATGATTTTATCCGTATAATTAAAATAGAATTCCTCTCCCAAACTAACCAAAATAAAACTACTTCCTTGAGCTTCACATTCTGCTTCAATTAATTGCGTCGCCGCTTTAATATTTGCTTCATCCAAATGACTAAAAGGTTCATCCAATAATAAAAAATCAAACGGTTGGCAGAGTGCTCGAATGATGGCAATTCGTTGACGTTGCCCAAAAGAAAGTGTTTCGCACGGTTTTTTCAAAAGATCGGCAACACCTAATTGCTGAGCCATTTCTTTAATTTGGACTAAGGTTTTATGATTTTGCAAATTAGTTTTTAGCAAAATATTTTCCTCCGCAGTCAGTTGTTCAAATAAGCGAAGATCTTGAAAAACGATCGACAATTTATTTTGCCTCACCTCAGCTAATTCATCACTTTTATATTTTTTGATACTCTGATCGTTCAATAAAATTGTCCCATCAAAATCTTTTCTCAGGCCATAAATGCAATGGAGTAAAGTTGATTTTCCTTTTCCAGAAGGAGCAATTAAAAGGTACTTTCTTCCTTTTTCAAAAGACAAATCTTTATTCCAAATTTGGGTGGTAGGATTAAATCCACTTTCTTTAAGTGGGTGAGGGAGTATTTTTTGAAGTGTGATCATCTTAGTTGATTGTTTATTAGTTGATTGGTTTATCAGTTAATTAGGGAATCAAAAAATTGGGAAAATCCAGATTGCCTGATTCCCCAATTATCTAATTACATCGCTCCTTTCTTTTCGTAATTTTTATTAGTCCACTCAATGATGCTTTTAAGTGCATTTTTATTTTCATCAGACATTTTTATTTTCATCGTTCCATTATCTCGATTCAATTCCATGGTAGCATCTTTCATCGCATTGAAATCAATTCCAATTTCGTCAAGATAATTTCCAACATTTTGGAAATCAACAAATCCACCCATAATATTTTTAGAGAAAATATTTTTGATATTCTTTGAGATTAAACCATTCTTAGCATAATTTCCAGCTTGCAAAGCAGGGATAGTTGAGTTTTTATCTCCGACGAAAAGCATTCCATCAGTTACATAAAAGATAGGCATATCATCAGCTGGCCCCATGAGTCCTGACATTTGATAAAGTCCATCACCAATACTTTCGATCATTTCATAATCTTTGCCAAGGTCAATTATTTTTTGAAAACCATCCATGTTGTTGATTTTTACAGCCATCAACATATTTGGATTTTTACTTCCAGCTTTTGCATGAGAGGTGATTAGGAAATCCCCATCAATTGTTTTTGCCAAATCCGCAGTAGTCAATCCATACTGCTTTAAACTCATATCGGCCATTCCAGTCATGGACTTATTAGTCAAAATCATATTAATACCTTTCATATCTAAGGCACCAGTAAATGCAAAAATCAAATCTTCAGCAGGAACATATTTTGAAAAATCGGTTTTTACTTGCTCCTTGAAAATATGTTTAAATTCGTCAGATAATTTTTCATTGAAATCATAGTTAGATTCAGAAACGATGGCTCCTTTTTCAAAATTAACATAACTATGAGCATAATTTTCAGTCAACATAGTTGGAGAAATAATAAAGCCAGCCATTCCCATATTGCCTTTGGCAGCTTCAGCCATTTTGTTAGATGAAAACCAACTGGTGATGTCTGCTTGTTTAGAAAAACATTTTTTCAAATCTTCGTTGCTAACAATTGAAGTTTCTTTAGTTGTATTGAAAATACCTTCCACTCCAGCTTTCAAATTTGTTCCGTTTCCTTGGCTGATACCCATCACCACAATGTCATCATTCATCGCCACAATAGTTTTACGATCTGCTTCAAAGTATTCATAACCTTCTGCTGATTTAAACTCAGCTTTTCCATTAGAAGCCAATAATTTTTTAAAGGCTGCTTTATCACTTAAACTAGCTACTACACCCATAAATGCACCTTCAGGATTCATAATATCAACATCTTGAACTAGGTAAACATTCGCATCCAAGTTCACACCTGACGCATATGGATCTTTCAAAATTGCCTCCACTCCTGGATTTCCTTGCGAAGCGTCTTTGATGAAATCTTGGTAAAAAGACATTTTTTGCATGGATTCAAAATCGGCTTTGTCCATCAATCGTTTGACATTGATAGCAGAAACGGAAGATGAATTGGCAGGGATATTAACCATAGCATCTTCTTTTAGGGAAGTCCCATTTTTACAAGAAGTTGCGAAGAGGGAAAGAGAAATAATAGCTAGAAAAATTATTTTCTGAAATTTCATGTCTAGTTTTTTTTGATAAAAAATGGTATTGAGTGCAAAAAAAATACAAGGTAATAGATTGGAAAATATGGATTGGAAAAATCCTACAAAAATTTCATAAATATAGACTAAAGGAGTGGGAATATCGAATAACGAATCATGAACGAGGAATGTCGAAGTTTGACGAAACTTCTCATGGAAAATATAAAACTAACATCGTCAAACTTCTCAAATCGATATTCCTTGTTCGGTATTCATCTTAACTGCGTTTGGCTTTTTCCCAAAGCACAGATTGTTTTCCTCCAATGGCTCTGAAGAACCCTCGATACATTGCATAATTCATCACGCAAAAATAATATGGAACAAAGAAGGTTTTGAATTTCAACTTTTGTTTTTCCAGAAAAAAACCAACTAATGCCATGGCATAAAATGCAATTTGACACCACAAAATATAATTAAAAAGTGGTTCTCCCTGTTGAGCCAAATAAATATTTGTCATTAACAAAAATGGCAAAGCCAATGGAGCCAAAGTCCACCTCAATACTCGATGTGAAATATATTGGAAAGTCAGAACTGGATTTTTGAATGGTAAAAGCATAGAAGATAATCTTCCGATGGCTTGAATTCCTCCAGCTGCGATTCGAATTTTTCTTTTAAGTTCTTCCTTGACTGAGGCGGAAGCAGTTTCAACTGCCCGCGCTTCAGGTTCGTAAACTACTTTGTAGCCATTATCTGCAATGCGCATCGTCATCACAAAATCTTCAATAATTGTATCAGGAGGAACTGGTCGAAACAATTCTGTTCGAACAGAAAATAATTCCCCTGCCGCCCCTACAACTGAATGAAATTCAGAATCCCATTTTTTCAAGGTACTTTCATATTTCCAATATAAATCTTCCCCTGCTTCATTTGCAGCGCCTAAGTCACCCAACGAAATTCTTTTTTCTCCAGCCACCGCACCTACTTTTTCATTTTTATAATGTCTGACAATATTTCGAATAGCATCAGGATTTACAAATGTATTGGCATCAGAAAAAATAACGATGGGAGTTTTGACAAATTTCAGGACACGCTCGACAGCAGCAATTTTACCTCGTCGCTCTGGTTGATGAAATACTTGAAGATCATAGCCTACAGGAGAGGGGTAATTTTTCACCAATTCAGGAGTACTATCGTCGGAACCGTCGGTAACGAAAAAGAATTTGATTTTCTCTTTTGGATAATCAAACTCAAAAGAATTTTTGATTTTTTGACCAATCCAATCTTCTTCATTAAATGCAGCAACCAAATAAGTTACTTCGGGAAGAAATTCAGGGTCATAGTTATCCACTTTTTTAGAGAAGAGTCTTTTGATCTTAAGTAAAATGAAAAGCAGTATTCCATATCCCAAGTAAGCATAGAAAATGATAAATAACAAAATAAAGAATATGATTTTTAAAATGACTATTGACATAAAAGTAGAGTCGATTAAGTTGTAAGGATACAAAAATAAGTTTTCAATGAGGTACTTGGAATAGAGAGTAAATCAAAATTAAAACGAAATCAAAGGAAATAAAATAAAATGATGAATTAAATTATATTAAAATATATTAAAACAGAATTTTAAATTAGATGATAAAAAGACCAAACGAGGTTATAACAAGTTGATATTTAATTTTTTTTACTCAAAGTGTCAAAACCATTGAAATTTATTTTTTATTAATAGGAAGAATATAGATTGAATATTTTTTAGACATTATACGTATTTTATTTTGATAGGTGTGGTTTTGTAGTTATTTTTAATTTCAGAGGAGGAGTTATTTGACAAAGTATATTTGACTAAAGCTTTAATATTGTTGAAATAACAAATATGAATTATACCTTGTTTTATGTATATAAATAATGGATTATTTAGGTTAAATTTGTAATTCAATTATTTCTCTCAGAATCAAAGTTCCCCTACTACAAAATTAGAAGTACTTTCTATCTTCCTTTTCCAAAGCCTAAAGATTATTTTAGTCATTTCTTTTTATTAAAACTATCAAAGAAAATCAAGTCAATGATTGAATCCGATTGCTTTATCCGATTTTCTTATTTTCCAAAATCGAGATTTTTAATCGTTTTAATTTAGTGTTTTTCAAAAACTGAATCCAAAAACTGTGATTGATTTCTTCCTCCCGATTAATTGATGCACATATATACATACATAATCATGTATACATGATATGTATGTCTTCAGGGTTGGATTATTTTTTTTTGCTTTATTTATGTGGATTAAATCATGAAGATAAAAGAACAAATTTTAATTATTGAAGATCATAGTGCCCTTAGGATTTTAATGAGTAACTTCTTAGGGAGAAACTTCAAAGTGGAAACTACCTCAGATGGATACGAGGCTCTGGCTTGGATGAATGAAGGGAATATTCCAGATATCATTATTTTAGATATTAATATGCCAAAATTGGGAGGTATCGATTTCTTAAATAATATTAGAATTAGTGGCTTTTTCCAAGATATTCCAGTTGTTGTTGTTTCGGGAGAAGAAGAAGGGAAGATTATTGAGAAATGCCTGGAGATTGGTATTAATGGTTATATGAAAAAACCGTTTAATCCAAATGATTTACAAGCAAAAATTCTCACGATTTTAAAAAATAAACACTCAATAGAAATTTAGCTTAAAAATTTTTGAGGCAAAATAGAAACACTTTTTTATTGACAAAAAACTAAACTATGTCCTTTTACTGAACAAAAAACCGCATTATGAACTTATACTCGACAGTCGCTGAATCCGTAATTGTGCTTCGTTCCAAAACAAAGCCCATCAAAAAACTATTATATCTAATTGGTTTTGAAGATAAATTTGTATCTAATGTATTATTGGAAAACGAAGGAGTTTCTTATGAAATCGTTCAGAAGCACCAATTGAAGGAAGTGTCTATTCAAAGTTTAATTGAATTAAACTTATCTGACGCACCTGAGTTTGCTTTGATTTGTGACCTTAATGTTTTAAGAAAAAATAATTTTCAATTTTTAGAAAAAGTACGAAGAGAAAATATACTTCAAAGTGTTCCATTTATAGTAATTAACAGAACATCTGATCCAATTGATTTAAAAAATGCCATCAAAAAAGGGATTGACGATTGTTATGCGCTTCCTTTAAAATGGGATAATATTCTTACTCGGATCGAATTTTTAATCCAGCATAAGGCAAAATTTCAAAACATTGGCAAAGTAAAATCTGCAAGCTATAGAATTCCTACAGGGAAAAGAGTATTTGATATCTGTGTTGCTTCTGGAGCTTTAGTTTTTTTAAGTCCTATCTTATTAATAATTGCTGCTGCTATAAAATTTTCGTCTAAAGGCCCTGTTTTATACAGTTCAAAAAGAGCGGGCACTAATTATAACGTATTTAATTTTTTGAAATTTCGATCAATGTGTGTAGGTGCAGATAAGAAATTAGATCAGTTTGCACACTTGAATCAATATAATAAAAATGACGAAGATCCTTGTTTTACAAAAATCCAAAATGATCCTCGAGTTACTTCAATCGGTAAATTTATCAGAAAAACTAGTTTAGATGAGTTGCCTCAGTTAATCAATGTGTTAAAAGGTGATATGTCAATTATTGGAAATCGACCTTTACCACTTTACGAAGCGGAACAATTAACAACTGATGGGAACTCAAGAAGATTTATTGCACCAGCTGGGTTGACTGGTTTGTGGCAAGTATCCAAAAGAGGAAAAAAAGGTATGTCTTTTCAAGAAAGAATTGATTTGGATATTGAATATGCTTCAAAAAATTCCTTATTGATGGACTTAGAAATCGTTGCAAAAACGCTCCCAGCAATGATTCAAGAAGAATCTACTTAAAATATAAATTATTTGGAATAGGTTTTGGACTAAATTTCTCTCAAAGAAGTTTAGTTCAAAACCTATTTTTATTTATAATATTGTGGAAAAAAAAAGGAAGTTGGAGCAACCACTCGTATCAATCATTTCTGTTAATTTCAATCAGATTCAAGTGACCTTAGAGTTGTTGGAATCATTGAGGAAAATTTCCTTTCGAGATTTTGAGATTATTCTAGTTGACAATGGCTCTATCGAAAACTCTGCCCATCTAATCTCTGAGAAATATCCTGAAGTCAACTATATTTTTAGTGAAAAAAATCTAGGATTTTCAGGAGGAAATAATTTAGGTATTCGAGCGAGTAAAGGCGAATATCTTTTTTTCGTCAACAATGATGCAGAAGTCACGGAAGGCTGCATCGAAACACTCTTGCAATTATTCAATTCTTTCCCATCATTGGGAATCGTTAGTCCCCGAATTTGTTACGATCCAAAGCTGACGAATAATCAACAAATTATTCAATATGCAGGTGCTACTCATATTCATCCAATGACTGCGAGAAATGAAATTTTAGGAGAAAAACAAATAGACCAAGGGCAGTTTACGGTAGCCCAAGAGACTGCATATGTTCATGGTGCAGCGATGATGACTAAGCGAGAAGTGATTGAAAATGTCGGAGTTATGCCGGAGGAATTCTTTTTATATTATGAGGAATTGGACTGGAGTGAACAGATTCGAAATGCAGGTTACAAAGTTTACGTAGAACCTAATGCTTTGGTTTTTCACAAAGAATCATTAGCCGTCGGAAAAAATAGTACCTTAAAAACTTATTATCATACTCGTAACCGAATCCTCTTCGTGAGACGAAATCGAAGCTGGAGTCAGATAGTAATATTTTATTTATTTTTGTTTTTTTTCACCATACCCAAAAACACTTTAGTATTTTTAAAAAATCGAGAGTGGGGGAATATTTCAGCTTTTTACAAAGGCATTTGGTGGAATCTAGTTGGAAACAAAAGTTAACAATTAAAGGAAATGAGCATCATAATTTATTTTTACATTTTTGTAAGTGCATTTTTAGCATTTTATTTACTATTTCCATTCGTTACCGTTTTTCTAGCTCTTTTTTCAAAGGAAAAAATAAAAACGAAGAAGGAACTTGGTGATGGTTACCAAGAATATGACTTCGGTTGTATCATCACCGCCTACAAAAATGCGGAAATTGCCAAGCCATTAATTGCTTCTCTTTTAAAACAACCTTTCCAGAAATTTCATATTTATTTAGTCGCTGATGATTGTGATATTTCTGATTTTAAATTGACAGATAAAAAGTTGATGGTTTTAAATCCTCAACCTCCGCTAAAATTGAAAGCAAAAAGTATCATTCATGCGATGGACAATTATGTTCGTAAACATGATTACACCGTAGTTTTTGATGCAGATAATTTAGCGCATCCTGATTTTTTATTGGAAATAAATAAATATGCCAACAATGGGTACCAAGCCATTCAAGGTCAACGAACTGCTAAAAATTTAGATACCATCTATGCTTGTGCAGACGCGACTGGAGAATTTTATAAAAATTATATCGAACGATATGTACCTTATATGTTAGGTTCTTCGACCGTAATTTCAGGAAGTGGGATGGCGGTAGAAACTGAATTATACTCCGCCTATTTAGCTAGCCCTGAAATTGAAATAGGAAAAACGCAATGGAAAAAAATGTTACAGGAGGACAAGATTTTGCAAAATAATTTGCTCTACCAAGATGAGAAAATCGTCTATGCAAAAAATGCAATTGTCTTTGATGAAAAAGTGGTGAGTGGAGCACAAGTAGAGACTCAAAGAAGTCGCTGGTTATTTTCTTATTTTCAAAATTTGCCAAATTCATCTGGTTTAATTCTCAAAGGTTTGACTCGGTTGAGTTGGAATCAATTCTTTTTTGGTTTGATTACGATTGCTCCACCGTTGTTTATTTTATTATTTATTTCGATGGTTTGGGCAGTTGTAGGATTATTCATTGTTCCAAAAATTGGACTTGGATTGATTGCGTTATTGGCGATTTTTAGTTGTACTATTTTATGGACTTTATATTTATCCAAAGCTCCAAAAGAGGTTTGGTCAGCTATCTGGGGATTACCTTTCTTCGTTTTAAAACAAGTGACTGCACTTTTTAAAATGGGGAATCCAGATAAAAATTTCAAACATTCAGAGCATACGCGAAAGGTTTTAATTGATGATGTTTTGAAAAAAAATAAGTAGCTGGTCGCTTTAGCTGCCAGTCAAAAAAGAAGCAAAGCGACTTTTTTATAAAAACTACAATATGAAAAACCTTACATTCTATTCATCTCTACTCTTAAATATCCTCTTCATTTGCGGATTTTTGTACCTCGTGAATGCTCTGGGCGGTTTTTCCTATTTGATGAAAAAAATACAAACTAAAGGTTCAACAGGAGTTTACGAACATCGAAAAAATCATTTCAAAAAATTGCCAATGCAAAAAGATGCGATTGTGATGTTGGGAAATAGTTTGACTCAAAGTTGTGAGTGGAGTGAATTATTGGAGAATCCAAAAATGGTAAACAGAGGTATTGCTGGAGACATGACAGGCGGCCTGCTGATGAGATTAAACGAAATTACTCAACATCAACCAGCTAAGATTTTTTTGATGATCGGCGTCAATGATTTAAATATTTATTCGATTGCTGATATTCTGAAAAATTACGAAGTCATCGTTTCTGATATTTTGTTAAAAACGCCCTCCTCCAAATTGTACCTTCAAAGCATTTTACCCGTAAATAATCAAGTTAGGAATAGTGGAAAGAGCAATTCAGATATTGTTTTTTTAAATAAGGAAATAGAAAATATCGCTTCTAAAAATGGATTGGTTTTTCTTAATTTGCATTCTTTGTTTTTAGATGAAGATGGGCAGTTGGATTCGAGGCTAACGCAGGATGGAATTCATTTAGATGCAAGCGGATATTTGATTTGGAAAAAGGAGTTAGAGAAATATATTTAATTTTATCGTCCCATTGACTGGCTTTCAGCCAGCATATGGTTGTTCAATTTTAGTATAAAAAATAAATAAAAAATCAGGGGCTGGCTGGAAGCCAGTTGCTGATACGTCATAACATGATTTTTAATAGTCTTCCATTTTTCATTTTCATCGGAATCTTTTTGCCTTTGTACTTTACTTTGAAAGGTAAGTCAAGACTATTGTTATGTTTGATCGGAAGTTATTTTTTTTATGGTTGGTGGGATTATCGGTTTTTGAGTTTGGTGATGTTTTCAACATTGATCGATTACGTGGTCGGATTGAAATTGGAAAATGAAGAGGAGGATAGCAAGCGAAAACGATTGATGCTCATCAGCATGGTAGTCAATTTAGGTTTCTTGGGTTTTTTCAAATACTTTAATTTTTTCCAAGAATCATTTATTTCGATGTTAAATGATCTGGGCATGCAAGCCCATCCTTCCACTTTGAAAATATTGCTTCCTGTCGGAATTTCATTTTATACTTTTCAATCGATGAGTTATACGATTGATGTGTATTGGCGGAAAATAAAAGTAGAAAGAGACTTTATTCGCTTTGCCACATTCATCTCATTTTTCCCTCAGTTGGTGGCAGGACCAATTGTTCGAGCCAGCGATTTTTTACCTCAATTCCAAAAAGATAGAACTTTTACTTGGGACAGATTAATTTCAGGAATAGGTCAGATGCTTTGGGGATTCTTCAAAAAAGTAGCTATTGCGGATTCATTGGCACCTTTTGTAGACCAATGTTTTCAATCACCTGAAGGATTTTCCTCCTTACATTTATTGATTGGAATTATATTTTATTCCTTCCAAATTTATTGTGATTTTAGTGGCTATTCCGATATCGCAATTGGATTGGCAAGAGTGATGGGTTTTGATTTTCCAGATAATTTTAGAACACCTTATTTCTCCAAAAACTTTAGTGAGTTTTGGCAGCGATGGCATATTTCATTATCAAGTTGGTTAAAAGATTACTTATATATTCCATTAGGTGGAAGTCGAGGTGGAAGTTTTGGGTCAGTATTTTTCATTATTATGCCATTGTTTTTATTGAGTATCTTCTGGGCAGGAAGTTGGCAGACGGCGCTGATTTATTTAAGTATTTTGGCGGCGGTAAGTTTTGCCACGGCAGTTTATATGCGAAAATCTGAAGCGAATAAAGTCAAAGGATTTACCTACATGAATAATATGGTGACGATGTTGTTGGGAGGATTATGGCATGGAGCAAGTTGGGTGTTTTACTTCTGGGGGTTCTTGCATGGGATGTATTTGATCGTGCAAAGGTTTTTGGGAAAGCCATTTGGTCAGTTGATGACAGCACTTCGTTTTCCGAAATTTTTGCAACAAGGAACAGATATTTTGATTGTTTATTTTTTCACTTGCTTGGCTTGGGTATTTTTTCGAGCGCCAGATTTTGATGTGGCAGTAGCTTATATTCAAGGCATCGCTTCGTTGGAAAATTTTACGCCAGGAAGTATCGTCAACAAGTTTTGGGCACTCAAAGGGTTTATTTTAATTGGAATGTTATTGTTAGTTGAAATCTCAGATTTCAAGTTTAATTATAGTCAACTAATTCAAAAAAGCCCTGCGTTTAGAGTAGCGAGTTTTGTGATTTTGTTGTGGATTATTGCATTTTTTGGATCGTTTGGGGCGAATTCTTTTATTTATTTTCAGTTTTAAAACAACAAGTTTTTGAAAAAAGTCTATTGGGTTTTCGCGGTTGTTATTCTCTTCTTAGTAGGAGATAGGGTTGGTGGATTCGTCTTAAAAAAGATGGTGTCCAATAGCGAATTTCGTTATTCCAAAATGTATCGAGGAGATGCGGATTGTGATATTTTATTTATGGGAAATTCTCGTGGGCTAGGTTTTTATCAACCTTACATCGAGGAGGTGACTGGGAAAAAAACGTTCAACTTAAGTTATAATGCGCTTCCGATGAATCTTGGAAGAGTATTGTTGCAAGATTATTTAAAGTATAATAAAAAACCAGATTTGTTGATCGTAGATGTTACGATGATGAATCGAGTGGACACTACTTTGATTTCTGGATTCAATGTTTATACGCCGTATTCTGATACTTTAGGAGCGCTGGTGAAGGAGCATACTCGAAATGTTTTTTATGCTGGAAAGCTGAGTCATTTGTTTTTGCACAATAGTGAGATTTTTCAACGAGCGATGTTTTACTATTCTAATTCAGATAAAGATTGGATTATTGATCGAGTGATCAATGAAAATATGGTGAATGCAGTTGAAGAGCAAAGACCATTTTATGCAGGGCCGTTTGATTATTCTACGGTGGAAATGATGTTTGGTGAATTGAAAAAAACGGTAGAAATTGCCAAGGAAAATGATATTAAAATCAAATTAGTAGTCAGTCCTTTTTTCCCTCCTTTTGTTAAAAAAATTGTCAACTTCGAACATTTGCAAAAAAGAGTGGTCATGGCAACTGGACAACCATTTTATAATTATGCTGATGCGGTGCAAGATCCAAATGGCTTCGGAGATTACCAGCATGTGAATATTTATGGAGCGAAAGTTTATATTGATAAAATGAAAGGGGATGGGATTTTTGATTAAAAAGAGAAAAGTATTAGTGAAGAAATGAATAAGGAATGCGAACTAAATAGATTCAGAATTTTCACTACTTCTTTTGTCCTTATTTTCCCCTTTGAAATCAATCATTTATCCAGATAAACTCATGCTTTCAAAGCAAAAACTAAGCGACCGAAAATTCTGAATCTATTTTATTCGCATTCCTAAAGTATTTCTATATCGTTAAAAACGAATTATTTAAGGTTAATTATTTTGGGAAAAGCAAATGTGAAATTGCCTACTTTTTTTTACAAAAAGTCGCTACGCTCCTTTTTGGCGGGCAGCTAAAGCGACCCGCTACCTAATTTTTGTATCCATTTTTTTCCTTTTTGTTTTATCTCGTAGGACGATTTCGTAATCGCCATTGGGTAAAATTAAAGGCGTCGCATCTTGATTGTCAGCCAATTCTATCACGTCAATCGGAATTGCTTTGTTTACATCTTCCCCTTTTTTATATGCTAAAACTAAGCAAGGATAACTCATTTTATATTTGTCAATATTAAGTTGATGAGGTCTTCTGATTCCGGTCTTGGACAAATATAGGGGACGGTTATTTGGAAAAGTATTTCTTGGATGAAACACTTCGATATCATGCGTTTGGAATGCTTGTTTTTGTTCTCTTTCGTACGGAACTAAAACAATATTTCTTTTCTGGAAAACAGTTGGCTCTGATATTTTTATTCTTCTTAAAATCGGATTTTGAGGGCCTGCGCATGGCGAGTAAATAGTACTTTGACCGATGCTCAATAAATCTATTTGCGAATATTTTTTTAACCAAAAAGCAATGGTCGAAGGATGACCATTTTTATTTTCAATAATGTTATTGGTCAATAACAATACTTTCGCATTTTTATCTTTTTTCAAAATTCGATTAATGTTCATGGCACCCGCCCAATTTTTTGCCGCTTCTTCTTCGGATTGATTTCCTAGATTGAACTTTTGTTTTTGCAAAATGGTTTTTGCTTTTTGCAATTCACCTTTAGTAGGAGAGAGGCTGAAAAATTGGAAACCTGCCAACTGTCCCTGCCGAATTATTTCTCCAAAAATCGCTTGCTGAAATGGTTCGCCACTCTCAAAAGTAGGGTAACCTAATTTAGCAATTGAATTAACATTTCTTATATTTTCCAAACCAATATATCTAAATCCTTGCTGATACCATTCTCCTAATAATTCTAAAATAAACATTTGATGTTCAGGGTGCAGAGCGGAAATTTGAATTTGGACAACTTGATGAGTATTGGTTTTTGATAAAATAAAACGGTTAGCTGCAAGCGGTTTGAATTCAGGAAAAGTATTCATTTGCAGTTGCGTTTCTTTCGACATTATAAAGGGCTCTTGCGAAATCATTTCACAATTCCAAGATCGTTCATCTTTTCCAATATTGGCTAATTTGATCGCATTGTTTTTTATTTTTTGAGAAAACGCATAAGCTAAATCAGTCAATATAATTCCTTGACCTACCGTATCTTGTGATTTTGTAACAAACTCTACACGTCTATTTTTTTGTTTTCCCTGAGAGGTAGAATTATCAGCAACTGCTTCACTTGCGCCATGTCCTTGGTGAGCTAGTCGCTCTTTATTGATGCCTTGATCAACCAAATAATCATGGACTGAATTCGCCCGATTTTCCGAAAGTATTTGATTGTGATCAGTTCCTCCATCGCTATCGGTATGACCTTTTATATTAATGGTCATCGAAGGATTTTTCTTCATGATTTTGACCAATTTATTTAACTCAGAAAAAGACTCTGGAAGCAATTTATATTTATCTGTTTCGAAATAAATATTTTCCATGACGATGGAAGCCACCGTACCTTTGATTTGATAAGTTTTACTTGGTTCAAATTTTTCGGCCTCTTTATCAAATTTTTCTACAAAAATATCATCCAAAAAATAGTAAGCATCGATGATATTAGTTGGATTTTTTTTATCTAAAAATTGACCGATATAAATATGTGTTGCTACTCGATCAGCGGTGAAAGAGCCATTTATTTTTTGCCATAAATTAGCTTGCAATCGAGTTTCAGGCTGCGCAATAATTTGAGGTTTTGCTGTAATGATTTTGGTATTGGTAAAATATAATCGCTTGTCAAAAAGCAAACCGAAGTGATCGTTAAAGAGGGGAGTACCCGTTACATTTCTATTGTAAGATTGCGGCGCGTTGATCCAAAATTCTACGTAATATTTTTTCCCAACCTCCAAAGGGTTTTTTAATTTGACGGAAAGATATTCCGCCCAATGCGCACCTTGGACAACTGCGCCCACCATGTTTTTACCGGAGTGTGGCTCTACCAATTGAACTTTGGAAGAACGAAATCTAGGCGTGATAAAATCTGTCGAAGCTCTATTTGGAGAAACCCAGATAGGAACGGCTCGTGTAAATTCTAAGCCTTCGTCGAGCATCGCTGTAGGTCGTCGATTGTAGGATTCGAAACTCGGATTTGAAACTAAGTTTTGTGCAAACAAAGTGACATTGAAAATAGTGAAAATTAAAAAAGTAAATTTTTTTCTCATTGATTAATTCCTTTTATACAAGGTAGCAAAAGCTATGCGAAACTTGTTTTTTGTGGCATTCAAAAGGTTAAATAAATCAAAAAATTCTCTCTTATTTGAGTATCTCAAATTCGACTCTTCGATTTAATTGTTGACCTTCCAACGTTTCATTTAAGGTGATAGGTTGGCTTTCTCCTTTACCTAAAGTTTTGATTCTTGTAATGTGTATTCCATTGAAAATAAAATAGTTAGATACGGATTTAGCGCGGTTTTCAGATAGCATTTGATTGGTATAAGTTTCCCCAAGATGATCAGTATGTCCGGTGATTATTATTTTAAAATTTCGGTTTTCTATTAAATAAACGATTAATTCATCCAAAGAATTATAAGCAACGGGAAGTAAAATATGGCAATTGTTTTTAAATAAAATATTAGGAAGTGTAAAGATCTTATTTTCTAGAATAATTTCAGGTTTTGGCGTTTTCTCTTTTTGGGAAATTGGTTCTTTGAGAATAGAATTAATTGAGAATTTCTCTAACAATACTTTTACATTTTGGATAGAATGAGGATGTTGGATTATCGAATGTCGAACAGAATCAGCATAAATGTGAGTTCGGTTTTTTTCTAAATCACAATTCGAATTGATGGCTTCCATCGGAGTTAAAGAGAAATCATCAAAGAAATGATAGACTCGTCGGATAGGCGTTGCTCTTTTTTTCTTTTTTTGTAACAATGTAATTACGGTTTCATCATCGCGCTTGAAATTTCCTAAAATCATTCCGACTTCATTGCCAGTTGCCTCGTAAACTGTTTCGAGGGTAATCCATTTGTTGGGGGTGAAAGGTTTAGAAAATTCAAATTTAATTTGTGGCTTTTTTTTAAATTTTGGATCATATTTTTTAATTCAGCTGATTGAGTTTGAGAATCGTTTTTACGATCTTTCTTGTTAGTGTAAAGGTTTGAAGATTAGTTACTTTATGATAGATGAATGTAGAGGTAATGTTAACTAGTATCTAAAATATGAATGTCTTCTAAGAAAAATTAATGGAGTCGGTGCTCTGCACCTAAAAAGTGGAAAAGATGCAGCGTATCGTAACCATTTGTAGCAAAAAATAAAACAACAATAAAGGTGCAGAGCACCGTCACTATCAATTTTAAAGTGGACAATGCCTTATTGCCCTATGAGGGAAACTATTCTTTCCAAATTATAAAAAAATGAAATCGTTAAAAGGGCAACTATATTGGGAAGGTAAACCACAAGGGTTGGCCTACAACGAATTAATATTGTCCTCCGTTTCTGATAATTTTTCATTGATTTTTTTTCTTCCACCAAAGATTAAAACCAAGTTTAAGATTCCGAGCGGAATAGCGAGATACATTAAATATTTTATCCAAGGATAACTATCCAAAAAGATATAGAGAAGCACCAAAGTGATAGTCCATCGAATGCAAAACATGATCAATTTTCTTTTGAAAAAATGATCAGTTGAAGTTCGAATATCATCGATATTTTGATTGATCTCTGCGGTGAAATCTGCGAGGTCATCTTCTTCGGTGAAGTCTTGTTTTTTATTTTCTTCTGACATAGTTTATTTTTTTATTATTGTAGATAAATTCGTTTTCTAGGTAATGTGAAAATAGAAATCAACTCTTCCTGCGGTCGTTTTTGATTCCAATTTTACCTCACGACGAATTGATTTCAAGATTTTATTTAGAGGAAAAATCGTTGGAGATTTTTTGCAAGTAAGCATTGCCAACGGAATCGGGAAAGGTATTTCCTACTTGTTCTAAAAAACGATTTCCTGAGTAATCAAAAATAACTTGAGTGCTATCCGCCAAGAATCCATAGCCATGGTTAAAGGTATAAAATGCAAAGGATTTGGAGGTAGGAGAAAAGATATTTTTACTATACTCAAAAGCTGAAGCCTCTTGATTTATTTGACTTAACAAAGTATTTGCAAGGTCGGTTTGGGAAGAAAATTTTGTAATTTCTGCAGTTGAATCTTGCAATGCGCCACCTAGCCAAATCATCGGAACTTTAAATTTTTGTGGAGCAGAGACATGGCAGTTGTCCAAGTATGGAATGCTGTGATCTGCTAATAAAACGACTAGCGTGTTTTCCCAAACTGGCTCTTGTGAAAGCATTGTTATAAAATTCCCCAAAGCGTGATCGGTATAGTTGGCAGAGTTGGCAAAAAGTGAATTATCATCGCTTCCTTCGATGACGGTTGGCATCGGAGTGTCGAAAGGCGGGTGACTACTCAGCGTTAAAATAGTTTTGAAAAAAGGCGCTTCCGCAGTGGTGATGTCAGCCAATAATTTATCAAAAACGAAGTGATCGTGAACGCCCCATTTTGCATTGAATCGGTCGGAAGGAAAATCATTTTTGTCAATGATATTTTCCATTCCTGCTTGCAATAAATAGGATTTCATATTGGCAAAATTAATATCACCGCCGTAGTAAAATGAAGTGCTGTAATTTATTTTTTTGAGGTCTTGAATGACCGAGGGAAGTTTGGCAGTTTTGTTTTGATAGTTGATGATATAGCTAATTGGCTGAGCGGGGTAACCACTCAAAATGCTGACTAAACCTTCGTCCGTGCGATCGCCACTTGCATAAAAATTAGAGAAATAAATTCCCTCCTTGGTGAGGCGATTTAGATTGGGAGTGATTTCGATGCCATTCCATTTTTCATTAATCAACTTTGATGTAAAACTTTCTAGAATGATAAAAACGATATTAGGTTTTTGATTTTTTAAAAGTTTGGGAGCGGGGGTTTCTACGGGATATAATTTTTTAAAATAAGGCTCCACATTTTTCGAGTCGAGGTAATTGAAAGTCTGATAAAGTTTTTCTTTTTCGGAAAAAGTATAGGCCATATTCCAGACAACATTGATCGCAGCATGATTTGGAAATGTATTGTTAGAAAAATAAACATTACTCAAATTGATTGGATTCAATTCGGTGCCGCCTCGAATTGGAATAATAGAAAGTGCACCTAGAATTAAAAATGTTAAAGGAACGGTGAACCAATTTTTAAGATGATGATCAGCCATCGGATGTATTTTTTTTATATAAAAAATGCAGGAACTGAACGCTAGAAATAAATAAGCTAAACTATTGATAATTAATACTTTAACTGGAATGAAATTTATGGCTTCTCCTGCATTGTTTAAATAAAATGCGCCATACACGTCTAATCTATTTCCCCAATGTCCATAAAGTGATGCGTCCAAAATGACAAAAAATGATATAATAAATAACAATATGCCGGTGTAAGTGAGGATAGTGTTTTGGAATAAATTTTTTCCAAAAAATGAATTTAGGATAATGAGTAAAGTTGGAATCAAAAGTAGATACCCTGAGATGGAAAGGTCTAATTTTGAACCTTGATAAAAAACAGAAATTAGTTCTGAAAGGTTTTCCAGCTCAGTTGTTTTTTTCCAATTAAAAATTAGGAAGACTAATTTTGCCAAGACAAAATAGCCAAGCCAAAAAAGCCAATAGGAGCAATAGAATTTTATTTTATGTTTGATGATGTTTTTATTTTATCTTTTAATAGATTCTACAAATCTACCTAAAATTTGTTTTTAAAATCCTCCTATCACAGTCATATTTTGCTTCTCTAAATTTTGTTTTTACCTAACACGAAAATTGCCCAAGAACTCTTATATTTGTCAAAAAAGAATCTAAACGATGTCAAAAAAGAAAGATAAGAAACCAATAAGAGCTACTTTAAAAACAGGTAAAAAAACTTCATCTAATTTTTTATTGAGAAAATATTTACCACTTGCAATTATTGTAGGACTGCTCGGTTTTGTTTTGTATGCTAATACGATTCAGCATGAATGGGCACTCGATGATTTTTCGGTGATCAAAGAAAATTTTGTAACGCAAAAAGGTTTTGCTGGAATCGGAACGCACTTGACGCATAGTTATCGCTATGGATATGGAGCTGGTTTTGGAACACTTTATCGGCCGTTGACGCCGGTGATGTTTGCGATGGAATGGCAAATTTTTCCAGACAATCCAAGTTTTATGCATTTTGTCAATGTATTGTTTTATGCTTTGACTGGCGTGCTATTATTTTTTACTATGGCGAGAATTTTTAAAAAGTATAATTTGATTTTGCCTTTTGCGGCGGCGGTGATTTTTATGATTCATCCGTTGCACACCGAGTCGGTGGCGAACATCAAAGGGCGAGATGATATCATGGGTTTTTTCTTTTTTTTATTGGCAGTTTATTGGTTGTGGGATTACTTGAGTAAATCCAATGTGAAGTGGTTAGCGCTGTCCTTGGGGAGTTTCTTTTTAGCGATTATGGCTAAGGAAAGTTCGGTAACTTATGTGGCGGTTTTTCCTTTGCTGATTTATTTTTTTACTAAAACTTCTTTGGAAAAAAACTTAAAATTATCAGGAGGTTATTTGGCAGTTTCGTTAGTCTTCATTGTTATTTTAAGTACTGTTTTGGGGAAAACAATTGGAACGGGAAATACTTCGATTTTAGATAATGTCTTGGTTTCTGCAGATAATTTTGTGGAACAAAAAGCGACCGTATTTTTAATTTTAGGTCGCTATTTGAAGTTATTATTTTTTCCACATCCTTTAGTTTCAGATGCAGGTTATGCGCAAATTCCATTAACTTCATTTGGTGATTGGAAAGCACTTTTATCTTTTGTCATTCATGTAGGTTTAGGTATTTGGGCCTTGTTGAATATTAAGAAAAAATCAGTTTTTGCTTTTGGAATTTTGTTCTATATTTTAACGCTTTCGATTACTTCCAATTTGGTTTTCAATATCGGAACATCTTATGCTGAGCGATTATTGTATGTACCTGTTTTAGGTTTTTCGATTGCGGCAGCTTATGGAATCATGAAGCTATTTAAGTTGGAAGAGGGGAGAAGCAAGGATTTTGAAATGAGTAATTTTCTCAAAAAAAATAGTGTAGTACTTGGGTTTTTAGGCGTAGTGGTTTTTCTTTTTTCTTTTAAAACGATAGATAGAAATACGGCTTGGAAAGATAGCTTTACGCTTTATGATACGGATATTCAAACCTCGCCGGAGTGTGGAAAATTATTGTATCACTATAGTTTAGAGTTATCGAAAAAAGGATTGACTTTGGCCGGCGATGAGCAAGCGGAGATGATGAATAAGGCTAAAACGGTTTTGGAAAAAGCGGTCGAAGTTTATCCAAAATATTCGGATGCGCATGCTAGGCTAGGGTGGTGGTACAACAAGGCAGGCTTCAATGAAAAGGCGGAAGAACATTACGATTTGGCAATCCAATACAACCTGAATAATGCGAAAGCTTACAATAATTTAGGGGTCATTTATTTTGAGAAAAGTGCTCAAGCAAGAGCGAAAGGAAATATAGCTGGGGCTAATGCCGAATTGGAAAAAGCGAAAGATGTCTATGAAAAAGCAGTTAAGAAGAATCCAAGATATGTAGATGGATGGCAAAATCTAGGTGTTATTTATGCGATGCAAAAGCAGTTTTCTGATGCGATAAAATATTTTGAGAAGGCGAAAGAGTTTGCCTTGGATGCGAAGCAAGTTGAGACGTTGAATAATTATTTGGAAAGTGCTCGACAGGGGAAATAGTTTTAGGGCAAACGCATCAAAATGGATGGGTCGGAACTACGTCCCTTATTTATTTTATTCGCATTCCTTATACATAATTAGGTAATATTTTCAATTGAGGGACGTCGTTCCGACCCTATTTATTCTGATGCGTTTGCCTTAAAATAGTTTTGCAGGAACCAGCTTTTTCTTCCACAAAAAAAGAGGATAGAAATATGAATTCTGCAAAAAAAAATGCCTCGCAAATCTTGCGAGGCATCAATAACTTATGGTTATGTTGTTGTGGTGAAAAGTGGTTATTTTTTTTCACCATCTAAATCATCTTGATATTCTTTTAATTTATCGAATTTTCCTTTGGCAGCTAACCTTGCTTGTTTTGGCCAAGTACTTGGATTATGTATTTTGTAGCGAGGCCCAGCGTTTTCCAAGATTTCTTTCAAATCATTGGTACTGGTTTCCGCAAGCTCATCCCAATTATTAATTCCAGCAGCATGCAGCAGTTTTTCGATTTTAGGCCCGATACCCTCTACGATTTGCAGGTATTCAGATCGGTAACCTGATTGTCTATTACTAGCTTTAA
>Ga0115005_10000405_pt1 | contig 33243 bp, 26 predicted proteins | sample ArcOceMetagenome_FD_87163 | JGI IMG/M metagenome (GOLD analysis project Ga0115005, IMG submission 87163) | Marine eukaryotic phytoplankton communities from Arctic Ocean - Arctic Ocean - Greenland ARC118M Metagenome | ecosystem: Environmental > Aquatic > Marine > Oceanic | place: Arctic Ocean...
AGTGGTTTGCCTTTGATACTGGGAATATCTGTCCAGTTTTGTACCGCAGTGAGAAGAAAACCGGCAACAATTGCGCTACCAAAACCGAAAATCATTTCATGAATATGCCACCAATAACCATCTCCATAAGGGGAAAAACTTACTGCACCTCTATAAAGTAAAAGCCATAAAGTAATAGCGATTAAACTAAAAACAGCCCCACCTAGGAAAAAGGGACGAAAGCCTAATCGAAATATGGGGAGGATTTTTTGTTCTTCTTTTAAATCAGTAATTTGCATCATAGTGTGTGTGTCAAATAATGAGTAATGATATATTAACGTATTTCCAATAATAAACGTTGTGATAAATCAACGCTTATTAAAATTTATGTGCCTGTCTTATTTTTTCAAATGATTAATGTTAACTGGCTGGTTTTTCTAATTGATACATTTCATCTGAAATGTAGTCTAGCTTTTCGGCTAACAATTTTTGGGCATCATAAATGCCTTGGTTATAAAAATGATTCCCCATTTCTTTCGTAAAAAAATCGAGGAGAAAGTCAGCATCAAATTGATCAAGCTCTTGATCAAGTTCGTTCGAAAAGTATTGTTGTAGCTTGTGAACAAGTAATTCTTTTTGTGCGATTGAAAACTTAATTTCACTCATCTTTATTCTCTACTGTTTTAGGTCTATTTAGTTTGCTAGATTATACTCATGACAAAGCATGAAGGTGAATTGTTTTAGTGAAAGAAACATTGAAAAAATGGTGGCATACCGATTGTCAGTTTTGCCTTAAATATCGAAGAATGTTTATTTGGTTAATTATCATGATTGCGATAGACGTGTTGTGGTTTAACCTTTTGTTTTAATTTTTTTAATATAGGAATTATTTATGGGATACCGTTGGACAGATTCATTAGAGTTAGCATTAGATTTAATTGAAGAGCACCCAGATGTTGACCCGCTTACATTACGTTTTGCAGCATTAATGCAGTGGGTTATAGCACTTGACAACTTTGATGATGATCCAAAGCATTGTGGAGAAAGAGTCTTAGAAGCTATTCAGTTAGCGTGGATCTCAGAAGTGGATTAAGTTTAGATAAATCAAATAACTATTTTTGATCCTGTTCAGGTAATTGATTGTTTTATAAGCCTCACTTGCACTATACTGTCGGCTAATATCATCATCGTGAATTATCACTATTCATCAACCACATGGTCTACGTAAAACATTATTATGCTAACAAATAAAAAACGTCCTTTATATATTCATTATGCAGGTCCAAGTTTATTGGAAACACCTCTGTTAAACAAAGGTAGTGCTTTTGATGAAGAGGAACGTACCAACTTCAACTTAATGGGCTTATTGCCTCCTCGTTATGAAACGATCGACGAGCAAGTTGAACGTGCTTACATGCAATACAGTAAATTTCAAACAGACTTAAATAAGCATATTTATTTACGTGCTATTCATGATAATAATGAAACCTTATTTTTTAAGTTAGTACAGGCACATTTAGCTGAGATGATGCCAATCATTTATACACCAACGGTCGGCGATGCTTGTGAACAATTTTCAGACATTTATCGTAGTTCGCGTGGGTTATTCATTTCATATGAAGATAGACATCATATGGATGATATTCTTCGAAATGCCACTAAAAATAAAATTAAAGTCATCGTAGTGACCGATGGCGAGCGTATTTTAGGATTGGGGGATCAAGGTATCGGCGGCATGGGCATTCCTATTGGAAAACTCTCCCTTTATACCGCATGTGGTGGTATCAGCCCTGCGTATACTTTACCCGTAATGTTAGATGTTGGTACGAATAATGAGAAATTATTAAATGACCCTATGTACATGGGGCGTCGTCATAAACGTATCAATCAAGAAGAATACAATGAATTTGTCGACATGTTTATCCAAGCAGTAAAGCGTCGTTGGCCTCATGTTTTACTGCAATTTGAAGATTTTGCCCAACCTAATGCAACACCATTGTTAACCAAGTATCGTGATGAGATTTGTTGTTTCAATGATGATATTCAAGGAACGGCGTCGGTAACCGTTGGTACATTATTGGCTGCATGTCGAATCAAAGGGCGAAAATTAGATAAAGAAACTAAACTTTCACACCAAAAAATCGTCTTTGTTGGAAGTGGTTCCGCAGGTTGTGGTATTGCTGAACAAATTATTGCTCAAATGATTAACGAAGGTCTTTCACCTGATCAAGCACGTAGTCAAATTTTCATGGTTGACCGTTTTGGTTTATTAACGGATGGCATGGCTGATTTACGTGATTTTCAACAAAAACTAGTACAATCAGCACGTGCTGTATCAAGCTGGGGAATTCCTGGAGAATATGCCACATTATTAGACGTCATGAATAATGCGCAGCCTGATATTTTAATTGGCGTTTCAGGTGTACCGGGCTTGTTTACTGAACAAGTGATTAAGGCAATGAAATCTTATTGCTCAATGCCTATTATTTTTCCTCTCAGTAATCCGATTAAACAAGTGGAAGCAACCCCAGAACAGGTCATTAATTGGACTGAAGGTGAAGTGATTGTTGCTACGGGTAGCCCCTTTAAACCAGTGGAATACCAAGGGAAAACTTTCCCTATCGTTCAATGTAATAACAGTTATATATTCCCTGGTTTAGGTTTAGGTATTGTTGCGGCTAACATAAACCGTGTTACCGATGAAATGTTAATGGTTGCGAGTGAAACACTTGCTGAAGCATCGCCCCTGGCTAATACAGGTCAAGGTGAACTCTTACCTCCGTTAACTGAAATTGCAAGTTTGAGCAAAAAAATAGCCTTTGCTGTGGCAAAAGTAGCTTTTGAGCAAAATCTTGCATCACCCATGGACGATGAAAGCTTATTAGCGAAAATAGAGCGCAACTTTTGGAAGCCGGAATATAGGCAGTATCGTCGAAGTAGTGTTTAAAACATAATTCAGCAGACATAACTTATAATCGCTAAATAAGCCTTCTGTGTCTTTCTAAGCCAATCTGATGATTGGCTTTTTTATGCGATTTATTTTAGCTGTAGGAAATTGTGTCACCTATATTGAGAATATGAAATGCTCTCATGCCTAATAAAGTAGTTTTTTATTAATATTTCGTCTATAATCGCGCCAAAATTTATACACCTATTTTATTTTAAAATTTATATAAGGGCTTATCATGGCTATCGAACGTACTTTTTCTATCGTAAAACCTGACGCAGTGGCTAAAAACTTCATTGGTCAAATCTACAACCGTTTTGAAACTGCTGGTTTAAAAATCGTTGCTTCAAAAATGATTCACTTGAGCCAAGAAAAAGCTGAAGGTTTCTACGCTGAACATAGCGAACGTCCTTTCTTTGGCGCTTTAGTTTCATTCATGACTTCTGGCCCAGTAATGGTTCAAGTTTTAGAAGGCGAAAACGCTGTTCTTAAAAACCGTGAAATCATGGGGGCTACTAACCCTGCTGAAGCACTTGCTGGTACTATCCGTGCAGATCTTGCTGATAGCATCGACGAAAATGCTGCTCACGGTTCTGACGCTTTAGAATCTGCTGCACGTGAAATTGCATACTTTTTCTCAGATGACGAAATTTGCCCACGCACTCGTTAATCTGATATTAAACGTTGTTAATGGCGAAAATTCTGTAAGAAAAGTGCTCACTTACTAACGTAAGCTCCGCGCTATTCTTTTTGAGTTTTTATCATTAACTTAGTTTAATCTAGAAATAGAATATTAAAGGGTTTTACTGTTTTCAGTAAAATCCTTTTGTTATTTTTAGGCTTATAATAAACCTTAACTTTTTTAGTACGCTAACTCTTTGTTTTAAAAGTAGAGATGCCTAATTGAAATGGTTAAGGTTTGTTATAAATTGATATGTAAATTGTCATACTTTGTATAAAAGTTGTACAATTTATTTCTGTAATGTTGTTATTTAAAAAGTAGTAAATTATGAGTGAAGTGACTGAAGTTGTAAGCGAAGCCGTACCTCCGGTAAATAAGAAAATAAATCTATTAAACCTAGATCACAAAGCGATGCGTGAATTCTTTGCTTCACTTGGCGAAAAGCCATTTCGTGCTGATCAAATGATGAAGTGGATTTATCACTTTGGTTATTCAGATTTTGAATTAATGACTAATTTGAATAAAAAATTACGTGAAAAACTACAGCGTTTAACTGAAATATCAGCGCCTGAGATTTCAGAAAAGCAAATATCTACCGACGGTACGATAAAATATTCTTTGCGCCTTGAAGGTGGACAAGAAGTTGAAACGGTGTGGATACCTGAAAACGATCGTGCAACATTGTGTGTATCTTCACAGGTAGGTTGTGCACTTGAATGTACTTTCTGTGCAACCGCACAACAAGGCTTTAATCGTAATCTTTCTATGAGTGAGATTATTGGTCAAGTTTGGCGTGTCGCTAATGATATTGGCGCGACGCGTATTGCCGGAAAACGTCCTATTACCAACATTGTTATGATGGGAATGGGCGAGCCGTTATTAAACATGAAAAACCTTATTCCAGCGCTCGATACTATGTTGAACGATTTAGGTTATGGTCTATCTAAAAGACGAGTAACGGTTAGTACTTCTGGTGTTGTACCTGCACTTGATATGTTGAAAGAAAAAATAGATTGTGCCTTAGCTATTTCTATTCATGCGGGAAATAACAAACTGCGTGATGAATTAGTACCCATCAATAAAAAGTACCCGCTTGAAGAGTTTATTGCAGCAGCCGGTCGTTACATCGACGGTTCAAAAGCCAATAAACAAGCAACGATTGAATATGTGATGTTAGATCATGTTAACGACAGCACAGATCAAGCGCACGAACTTGCTATTGCTTTGAAAGATTTACCTAGTAAAATTAACTTAATTCCTTTTAACCCTTATCCGGGTTCGCCTTATAAACGTTCAAGCAATTCACGAATTGACCGTTTTGACAAGGTATTACAGTCATATGGTTTAACGGTGATCACACGTCGTACTCGCGGTGATGATATCGACGCAGCTTGTGGTCAGTTAGCTGGAGATGTTTTTGATAGAACTAAGCGAACAGCGATGAATTCATCAAAAAGTGAAGCAGCTAAAGAGCAAGAGATTTCAGTAAAGCTTGTCTAACACTTTATTCCCAAGGTGTTTAGGTATAATGTGTAATATTTACATTAAGATAAGTGACATTTTTCAATATGATTAAATTTATGCCGCGGTTATTTGTAACTAGCGTTATCGTTTTGTTAACTGTCCTTTCTGGCTGTGTAACACAAAGTTATGAAAATGACAGTGACACACCTGTTGTAGAAAGTGACTCAAGTGATAATGACATGGCCATGACCCGTATAACCTTAGGTCTTGGCTACTTAAACATGGGTAATACCACACAGGCTAAATTAAATTTAGAAAAAGCCAAGCGTTTTTCACCCAACTTGTCAGAAGTTTATACTGCTTTTGCACATTATTACGATGTTGTTGGCGAACCAGCGCTCGCGACTAGCTCCTATGAAAAAGCGTTATCAATAAATCCAAATAACCCCGACACATTGAATAACTATGGCGTTTTTCTATGTCGAAATGAAAAGTATGAAGCTTCTGAAACGTACACGCTAAAAGCGATAGAGATCCCTACTTACTTAATGGTTTCTCAAAGTTACGAAAATTTGGCACTTTGTCAATTAAAAGCAAATGATTTTGTAAAAGCAGAAAAATACTTCACTAAATCTATTCAACATAGTCCAAATCGTGCGTCAGCCTTATTACAAATGGTACGTTTACAATATGCTTTAGCTGACTATAAAAGTGCTCAGGGGTATTTGCAACGTTATGAAAAAGCAACACGTCGATTTAGTCCCGAAGCCCTAGCACTGGCTTATAAAGTATTTAATAAACAGCGTAATCGTCGTGTAGCTAAAAATTATGCCGGTATGTTGCTGAAAATGTTTCCCAATTCTTATCAAGCTAAACAATATATTCTAAATGAGCTTGAACATATCGAAGCGGATGATTTAGCAAAAGCTTACCAAGCTTCCAATGTTGATACCTTACGTTCACTTCCTAGTAAGCGTGTCGTGGTGTTATCACCCAAAAATTCTAAAAAGGTAAACCCTTTAAAAACAGATGAAAAAGAAAATCTTGCTGCAAGCACTGTTATTGAAACGACTAAAAGTAACCAAAGCAAATCTAATAAGGTTCTTAGCCCTAAAATACATATAGTTCAATCAGGTGACAGCTTATTTACTATATCAAAGAGATATAATATTCATATGTATACATTAGAGCGCTGGAATAACATTTCACGCAACAATGTATTGAAGTTAGGTCAAAAACTGTATGTCACTGACCCAGAAAAGATAAATATGTCGACAACTCATCGTGCTACTAAAAATACTGTACAAGAGAAAACCCAATGAAGCCTATTGAACAAACGAATAATGTTACCAAGGTAAAAGCGGATTCATCACAAGATGAAACGCTTAAAAATACTCCAGAAGAACTTTCTGAAAATATGGAAGTTACGGGGCCTGGAAAAATGTTGAGTGATGCTCGAAAGAAAATGGGGTTAACGCAAGAAGCTGTAGCAATAAAGTTGAATTTTCGTGCAACGTTAGTGGATGAAATAGAAAATGAAGTGTTTAATACCAGTTTGCCAGAAACTTTCAATCGTGGTTATTTACGTAATTATGCAAAGCTAGTCAATGTTTCTCAAGTAGATGTGATGGCGAGTTATGAGCAATTAAATGTTGCTAAAACACAAGCATCTGAACTACAAAGTTTCTCTAAGGGTACTGAAAAGTTAGCAGAAAGCAACCGTATCATGTGGGTCAGTTATTTAATTTTAGCCATACTTATAGGTTCTACAGTTGTATGGTGGATGCAAAACAATACAGAACAAGCTTTGAAAGAAGTAACGATAAGCAGTGAAAATCAACAAACGGATTTACGCAATGATGATCAAGTCAGTGAAACATTATCACCTTCAGTTGAACGCATTGATGCTGACAATACAACGGTTGATAAAACTGATACTGATAATGTAATAGAAGCGCCATCAGCACCTCTCATTGAATTAAATCAAGATAGTTCGAATGTAACGACGCCAGTAACTCAAATAGAAAATGTGCAAGTTGATGAAAAAGACGCAGAACACATTGAAAATATATCATTAAGTGAGGCAGAAGTGACGTTAACCAATGTTACCTTTACGTTCTCGGGAGATTGTTGGGTAAATATTTCAGATGCGACAGGCGAACGTATTGCATGGGGTGTAAAAAAGTTAGGCTACGTAATGAAAATATCAGGGCAAGCGCCTTTTAATGTTACTCTAGGAAAACCTGAATTAGTGGCAATAAAATTTTCAGAAGAAATTATTGATATGAGCCAATTTAACGTCGGTAATATCGCTAAGTTTACTTTGCCCGTTACGAATTAATCATTAGCATTTTGTATAAATAATGTTTGTCATGTCAGAGTGATTAACCACTAAAGTTGTGAATTATTATGTTTAAAGAGTCTCCAATCATCCGTCGTAAATCTCGTCAAATCATGGTGGGCAATGTCCCTGTGGGTGGCGATGCACCAATCACCGTTCAGTCAATGACAAATACATTAACCACAGATGTAGCAGCCACTGTTGCTCAAATCAAGGCATTAGAAGCTGTTGGTGCAGATATTGTACGCGTGAGTGTGCCGACTATGGATGCCGCAGAAGCTTTTCGTGAAATTAAAAAACAAGTCAAAGTACCCCTCGTTGCCGATATTCACTTTGATTACCGTATAGCACTTAAAGTGGCTGAATACGGGGTGGACTGTTTACGTATTAATCCAGGTAATATTGGTCGTGAAGACCGGGTTCGAAGTGTGGTTGAATGTGCACGTGATATGAACATTCCGATTCGTATCGGTGTGAATGGCGGTTCTTTAGAAAAAGACATCCAAGAAAAATATACTGAGCCAACACCTGAAGCCTTATTTGAATCAGCAATGCGTCATGTCGATATTCTCGACAGATTAAATTTTAATCAATTCAAAGTCAGTGTAAAAGCCTCTGATGTTTTTCTCGCGGTTGAATCGTATCGGTTATTAGCAAAACAAATTGATAATCCTCTTCACCTTGGTATTACCGAAGCAGGCGGTTTACGCTCTGGTTCTGTAAAGTCATCAGTAGGTTTAGGTTTATTATTGGCGGAAGGTATTGGTGATACCTTACGTATTTCTTTAGCCGCTGATCCGATAGAAGAAATTAAAGTCGGCTTTGATATTTTAAAATCACTAAAATTACGTAGTCGCGGCATTAATCTTATTGCATGCCCTAGTTGTTCACGCCAGGAATTTGATGTTATTGCAACAGTTAATGCATTAGAGCAACGCATTGAAGATATTTTAACGCCAATGGATGTTTCCATTATAGGTTGTATCGTCAACGGACCCGGTGAAGCGCTTATTTCAGATTTGGGTCTAACAGGCAGTAGTCGAAAAAGTGGTTATTACTTAGACGGTATTCGCCAAAAAGACCGTTTTGACAATAAGAACTTGGTTGACCAACTTGAAGCAAGAATTCGTGCAAAAGCAAAATTACTTGATTTCGCGAATAAAATTGCAGTGAAAGAAATCGAGTAGACTAGCAACCTAAAAAGAGCGAAGCGTAATACTATTTACGTTTCGTCACAAACTGCCTATAATGCGCGCTGCATTTACTATTTCCCGTTTATATAATTACCTATTTAGTACAGTAGATAAGAGAGAACTTTACTTTGAGTAAAACATTACAAGCCGTCAGAGGAATGAACGACTGTTTACCTTCTGAAACACCTATTTGGCAAATGGTTGAAACGGTTTTACGCCGAGTAGCAAGTAACTATGGTTTTGCTGAAATTCGTATGCCTATTGTAGAATCTACCGCGCTTTTCAAACGCTCTATTGGTGAAGTTACTGATATTGTAGAAAAAGAAATGTACACCTTTGATGATCGTAACGGCGATAGCTTAACATTACGCCCAGAAGGTACTGCTTGTTGTGTACGCGCCGGCAACCAACATGGTTTACTTTATAACCAAGAACAACGTCTGTGGTACATGGGGCCAATGTTTAGGCATGAACGCCCACAAAAAGGTCGTTACCGTCAATTCCATCAATTTGGTCTAGAGGCCTTTGGAATTGCAACGCCAGATATAGACGCAGAAATTATTATGCTATCTTCTCGACTTTGGAAGGAACTTGGCATCAATGAGTTTGTCACACTAGAGCTAAACTCATTAGGCTCAAATGAAGAACGCGCAATTTATCGTGATGCTTTAGTTGTTTTCTTAACAGAAAAAGAAGATCAACTTGATGAAGACTCAAAACGCAGAATGCAGACTAATCCCTTACGCGTTTTAGATAGCAAGAATAAAGAGGTACAAGCGGCTTTAGTGGGTGCACCAAAATTAAGTGATTACTTTGGTGAAGAATCTAAGACGCATTTTTCCGGTGTCTGTCAGCGTTTGGACGCTGCAGATATTAGCTACGTGATTAATGACCGTTTAGTACGTGGTTTAGATTATTACAATCGTACGGTATTTGAATGGGTTACTGATAGCTTAGGCTCGCAAGGAACAATTTGTGCCGGTGGTCGTTACGACGGTTTAGTTGAGCAATTAGGGGGTAAGTCAACGCCTGGTTTTGGCTTTGCCTTAGGCATTGAACGCTTAGTGTTAATGTTAACGAGCTTAGAAAAAGTAAATAACATTCGTAAACAAGTAGATGTGTATGTTGTTAGTTTAGGAGATGGTGTTGATATTCAAACAGCACAGCTTAGCGAACAATGGCGTGACCAAGTTAAAGAAATTCGCATACAAAACCACTGCGGTGGTGGTAATATGAAAAAACAAATGAAGCGGGCAGATAAATCCGGCGCACAAATTGCAATTATCATTGGTGAAGATGAACTTGCTGAACAATGTGTAACCGTGAAATATATGTGCGGACAACAAGAACAACAAAAGATGTCACTTGAACAAGTGCCAGCTTTATTAAACAGTTTAATTTAAGGTGAAGTAGTGGACGTTTATCAAACAGAAGAACAACAAGTAGAAGCCATTAAAGGTTTTTGGAAAGAAAATGGTACTGCCGTTATTGCTGGTTTAGTATTAGGTTTTGCCGGTTTTATTGGCTTTAACGTATATAAAGATAAACAGCTAGAAGCAGAAATTGCAACTTCTGATGCTTATCAAACTGTTATGGAAAGTGCCGGTAAAGATGAAGCGCTTTTTTCTGCTAGTGCGAATAAATTTATTGCTGAGAATCAAGACTCGAGCTATGCCTCATTAACCGCTCTTGCTTTAGCAAAGGAAGCTGCTTCTCATAAAGATTGGTCGCAAGTGGTTACACATTTAAACACTGCGATTGAGAATGCGACAAACCAAGGTGTTAAGGCAATTGCTAGCATCCGTTTAGCGCGTGTGCAAATTCAACTTGAGCAATATACTGAAGCATTAGCTACTTTATCTGTAACGCTGCCTGAATCATTTAAAAGTGCGATTGAAGAAGCTAAAGGTGATGCTTACTTTAAACAAGGAAAAGCAGAGCTAGCTCGTAATGCTTATCAAGTAGCGCTTGATGTAGAAGGCCAAGAAAATAATGGCGGATTACAAATGAAATTAAATGATTTAGCCCAATTATCATCTATTGCTAAATAAAGAGGCTGATCATTAATATGCTAAAAAAAATAGGCTTTAATAAAAAGTTGTTAGCAATAGCGCTATTGTCATTAGGGCTTGGCGCTTGTTCCTCAACCGATGAGGAAGATGAAGCGACTAAAATTGCTGAATTAACCGAAATTAATGAAGTTTTCGACGCTGATGTTTTGTGGGAATCAAGTGTTGGCGATGGTGTCAGTGATTATTTTTCACGTATTCAGCCAAGTGTTGCTTATGGCAAACTCTATACTGCGAGTCGAGAAGGTGATGTTATTGCTTTTGGACTTGAAAAAGGTGATGAGCTTTGGTCAACAGATTTAAGTGATTTAAAAAACGAACGAGGTTTTTTTGATAGTCGCCAATCCGCCTTATTAAATGGTGGACCGGTTACAGGCATAAAAAAACTATTTATTGGCAGCGAGAATGGTAATGTTTTCGCGTTGGATGCTGAAACGGGTAAAATTGATTGGCAAGGAAAAGTGAAAGGTGAAGTCATTGCTGCTCCTGCCATTGATGCTGGGATTTTAGTTGTTAATACTGCTTCTGGTGTTATCAAAGCCTTTAATGCCTCGAATGGTCAGGATGAGTGGCAAATTGAACAAGAAGTGCCTGCATTAACTTTACGCGGAGTGAGCGCACCAGCGATATCTTCTGGAGGAGTTATCGTTGGCTCAGCTGATGGAACACTGAGTGTTTATATACTTGAGAATGGTCAGCAAGGTTGGACGTTAGAGGTTGGTGAAGCGTCTGGCTCTACACAATTAGAACGTGTTATTGATGTTGACTCTGCCCCACTAATTTTTGGTGATAAAATTTATAGTATCTCTGTTAAAGGCAATTTGACAGCTGTTGATTTACGCACGGGTCGTATGATTTGGGAACGTCAATATTCGTCTTATCGTCAGTTGTCTATTAGTGGGAATACTATATTTTTAACTGATATTAAAGGTCATGTTTATGGCGTTGACCGTCAGAATGGTTTTGAAAAGTGGAGTCAACTTTCATTAACTAATCGTGGCGTAACCGGACCTGCGGTTGTGGGTAATTATATAGTTGTTGGCGATTTTGAAGGATATCTTCATTTTATAGACCAAACGACAGGTAATATAGTTGCTCGCCATGAAGTAGACAGTAGTGGATTGAATATTGCCCCAACAGTTCACGACGATATTATTTATGCACAATCACGTAATGGTGATTTACAGGCGATAAAAATTCCATAAGTTTTTTTATCAGCTAGAATTAAACGGCTCCATTGCATAATGCATTGGAGCCGTTGTTTGTTATTAAATAGAGTAAAAGTTTTGCATTTTGCATAACGGTGTATACTCTAAAATGAAGTTATAGAGGTAAACATGCTTCCAGTTGTTGCACTTGTCGGACGTCCTAATGTTGGCAAATCGACGTTATTTAACCGATTAACCCGAAGCCGTGATGCTCTCGTAGCAGATTATCCGGGTTTAACGCGTGATCGCCAGTATGGTCAAGCTAAAGTAGAAGACCATCCCTTTATTGTTATTGATACCGGCGGTATCAATGGTAATGAACAAGGTATTGATGCACTAATGGCTGAGCAGTCATTAATGGCCATAGCAGAAGCTGATGCTGTTTTATTTATGGTTGATGCGCGCGATGGTTTAACATCTGCGGATATCGGTATTGCTGACTATCTTCGTAAACAAAATAAGAAAATATTTTTGGTTGCGAATAAAGTTGACGGTATCGACGCTGATTCTGCTGTTGCAGAATTTTATGAGTTGTCGCTTGGTGATACGGTTCATAAAATTGCAGCGGCACATGGTCGTGGTGTTACGCAATTATTAACGTTGGCATTAACACCTCATATAGAAGCGCTTGGTGAAGCGCGTGAAAATGATGAGTTTGATGGTGAACAAGAATTTTCTGGCAAAACCGACGAAGAAAAGATTGCTGAAGCACCTTTTGAAAATGATAAAATCAAGCTTGCCATTATTGGTAAGCCTAATGTGGGTAAATCAACACTGACTAATCGTATATTAGGTGAAGACCGTGTTGTTGTTTTTGATGCACCAGGTACGACTCGCGATAGTGTTTATATTCCAATGGAACATAATGGTCGCGAATATACCCTTATTGATACTGCTGGTATTCGTCGCCGTAAAAATGTGACTGATGTCGTTGAAAAGTATTCAGTCATCAAAACCTTACGTGCCATTGAAGATGCCAATGTTTGTTTGTTAATCATTGATGCACGCGAAGGTATTACTGACCAAGATTTAAGTTTACTTGGCTTTATATTAGAAGCAGGTCGTTCTTTAGTATTAGCCGTTAATAAGTGGGATGGTTTAGAAGAGCATGTCAAAGATCGTATTAAAACTGAATTAGATCGTCGATTAGGTTTTATCGATTTTGCTCGTATTCACTTCATCTCAGCATTACATGGTACTGGCGTAGGACATTTATACGAATCGGTTGAAGAAGCCTTTATTTCTGCAACGAAACGTATTTCTACTTCAATGGTAACAAAAATATTAGATATGGCAGCGTTTGATCATCAACCGCCAATGAGTCAAGGTCGACGTATCAAGCTTAAGTATGCTCATGCGGGTGGATATAATCCACCCATTATTGTTATCCATGGTAATTTAGCGAAGAAGCTTCCTGTGTCTTATAAACGTTATTTGATGAATTATTATCGTAAATCATTAAAAATTATGGGTACGCCAATTCGTATTGAATTTAGAGAAACCAGTAACCCGTTTGCAGGTAAGAAAAAATTGAATTACACACAGCAAAAGAAAATTGCTAGAGCCACGCAAGGTTATAAAAAAGAATAATGTATTCTTTAAAAGTAATAAAAATTTAAAATTACTAAAGCCAATCATTTGATTGGCTTTTTGCTAAGTGATACATTGATAACTCATACTCTTAAGCCTAACTATTATGCCTGCAGCTCCTCAAAAAATAACGATAACGAATCGCCTTAATCGAAACCTTGGTTTATTACAATCAGGCTCCCTGATCACTATTGATTTAACAACACCGGCAGGGCAAAAGGCTAAATTCCGTAGTACATTTATTGGATATTTACCTAAGCAATATGTGCTGGTGCAATATCCTGAACCCAGTAAACTTGGTAACTTCTCTCAATACATCGCACAAGGTATGTTAATTACTATTAGAGGTATAATCGAAGGTCATGAAGGAGCTGTTGTTGCTTTTGTCAGTAAGGTTAAACAAACACTTCAAATTCCTTCACGAATAATTGTACTTGAATTCCCACGTTCAGTTAGCTTACAAAGCTTACGGTCTGCAATGCGCATAGATACTGAAATCATTTTAAAAATAAAAATTGCAAATGAGTATTGGCAAGCAACAATGATTGATATTTCTGTCAATGGCTGTCGAGTATTGATCAATAATGGTGAATCTCTTGTCATGGAAAAAGATAAATCAGTAGAACTTGTAGTCGAAGACTTTAGAGGGGTAGGAAACTTAAAGTTTATGGCACAAATTTGTAGTTACAAGTCACAAAGTAATGGGCTTTGTATCGGTTTAAAGTTTACAGAAAAAAGTAAAGTATCAGTCATTAAGTTACTACAACATACGGTGATAGCAGAAAATTAATTTTTATTAATAACTTGAGTAAACACGCGCCCATCATTTACCTGAATTGTTAACTTTTCACCTTCATCGACTTGAGAAATAGATCGTATTACCTGACCTTTGCTATTTCGACTCACACTGTAGCCACGAGCAATGGTCGCGAGAGGGCTAACAATATTCAATTGCTCAATGACGCTAACAAATTGTTCAGTTTTAGTTTTTACTAACCGCTGTAACCCGCGTTTCAGTCTTGCATCAAGTTGAGATATTTGATTTTTATTGAGGAGTATCTGTTTTGTAGGATCACAATGTTGTAAAGCTTGCGCTAGCTTTTCTGGCGTGCTTCTAAATCGTTCTAATTCACGCTGTATTGCTTTATCTAAACGTATATTTAATTCATCTGATTTTTGCTGGTACAGTTGGAGTTTTCTCTCAGGGTGAACTTGCGTTAATCGATGATTAAACGTTTGTAAGGTTAAACTTTCTGTTTTTATTTTTTGAATAAATAAATGCTGAGCACGTTTTGATAATTCAACTAATCGACTTTGTAATTCATTATTGTCTTGAGAAACAAGTTCTGCAGCTGCTGATGGTGTTGGAGCTCTTAAATCAGCAACGAGATCACTCAATGTTGTATCTATTTCATGGCCAACAGCACTTATAATTGGAATGCGGCTGTGGAAAATAGCATTCACTACATCTTCTTCATTAAAACTCCATAGGTCTTCAAGAGAACCACCACCACGACCCACAATTAACACTTGGCACTCTTCACGTTGATTAGCGAGATCAATAGCATTAACAATGTCATCTTTAGCGTGCTGTCCTTGTACAAGGGCTGGGTAAATGACAACGGTCATTGCCGGATTACGCCTTTGAAGTACAGAAATAATATCTTTTACTGCAGCACCTGTTGGCGAGGTAACAATACCGACAGTTTTTATGTTTCTAGGAATTTCTTGTTTGAATTGTTGACCAAACAAGCCTTGGGCATTAAGTTTACTTTTTAGTTGTTCAAATTGTTGTCGTAATAAACCTTCGCCTGCATCTTCCATCATTTCAATAATTAATTGAAAATCACCGCGCGGTTCATACAAAGAGACTTTTGCACGCACTAAAACCTGCTGGCCATTACGAGGAACTGAACTTCCCGCTAATTTAACTCGTCGGTTGTTGCCTTTAAACATTGCACAACGCACTTGTGATTTACTGTCTTTGAGTGATAAATACCAATGTCCTGAACTAGCGGCAACGAAATTTGATATTTCACCACATAACCATACGGTATTAAGTTCACTTTCTAGCATGAACTTTACTTTTTTGGTGAGTTCACTTACTTGTAAAATGTGCTGTGTAGCCATAAAGTGCTTACTTTTTCTTATGTTAATGCGATTTTAGGTATTATTATATATTTCTTTAAACTATGTAGGGATATTTATTTTAATTTATCTTTAAATTTATGTTGTTCTTAAACAACAAAACGGTTAAAATTCTGCCGCAATATTCCTACCTACACCCATGCCTTTTGAGAGATGTTGCGATGCTAAGAATTGCCCAAGAAGCACTAACTTTTGATGACGTATTACTTGTACCTGCCCATTCGAAAGTTCTACCCCACACGGCTGATTTAAAAACTAAATTAACCCGTAAAATTAATTTAAACGTACCGATGATTTCTGCGTCCATGGACACAGTAACAGAAGCTCGCCTAGCAATAACGTTAGCGCAAGAAGGTGGTTTAGGTTTTATTCATAAAAACATGACGATTGCTGAACAAGCTAAAAATGTTTCTAAAGTAAAGAAATATGAAAGCGGTATTGTTTCAGACCCTGTAACAGTTAGTGTTAATTTTACTATTGAACAAGTTATGCATAAAGCGGATGACTTAGGTTTTTCAGGTTTCCCCGTTGTTGATCAACACCATAACCTAGTAGGCATTATTACTGGACGTGATTTACGCTTTGAAACTGATTTAACAAAGCCTGTTTCTGCTTTGATGACAGCGAAAGAAAACTTAGTGACGGTAAAAGAAGGTGCAGCTCGCGAAGAAATATTAGGCTTAATGCATGAAAATCGTATTGAAAAAATATTAGTCGTCGATGATGCTTTCAAACTTGTGGGTTTGATCACCGCTAAAGATTATCAAAAAGCAGAAGATAAACCTAACGCCTGTAAAGACGAATTAGGTCGTTTGCGTGTTGGTGCTGCTGTTGGTGTTGGCGCAGGAACTGATGAGCGCATTGACGCATTAGTTGCTGCTGGCGTTGATGTATTATTAATTGATACCTCACATGGCCACTCTCAAGGCGTTCTTGACCGCGTTAAAGAAACTCGTAATAAATACCCAGAGTTACAAATTATTGCCGGCAATGTCGCAACCGCTTCAGGCGCAAAAGCAATGGCTGATGCCGGTGTTGACGCTGTTAAAGTCGGTATAGGTCCAGGTTCAATTTGTACTACACGTATTGTAACGGGTGTTGGTGTACCGCAGTTAACGGCTATTTCTAATGCTGTTGAGGGTTTAAAAGGTACGGGTATTCCAGTGATCGCTGATGGCGGAATACGTTTTTCAGGTGATATTGCTAAAGCATTAGTTGCTGGCGCGCATTGTGTGATGGTTGGCAGCATGTTCGCTGGTACTGAAGAAGCGCCGGGCGAAGTTGAACTTTACCAAGGTCGTTATTACAAATCTTACCGTGGTATGGGATCTTTAGGTGCAATGGCGCAAAAAGATGGTTCAAGTGATCGTTACTTCCAAAAATCTGAAGGTGAAGCAGACAAATTAGTACCAGAAGGTATTGAAGGTCGCGTTGCTTATAAAGGTCCAGTAGCGGCAATTATCCATCAACAAATGGGTGGTTTACGTTCATCAATGGGTTTGACTGGCTCTAAAGATATTGAAACCATGCGCACTAAACCAGAGTTTATGAAAATAACTTCTGCCGGTATGGGCGAGTCTCATGTACATGATGTAACAATCACCAAAGAAGCGCCTAACTACAGAATGGGTTAGTCGAACAGCTTATTTCTTTGCTATTTGGCCTAATAGCGGCATCAGAAGTACTCACTGACTAAAGTCAGCTCCGTGCTTCTTCTTTGCTCTTACGCGAACTAGCTTTGAACTAAACTATTCTTAATTTTTTCGGTAAATGGAAAAAAAATAAATTCAAGCAGGCTGAGTGAACTCTACATAGAGACACTCAGCTTTTTAATTAATATATATTGCTCGTCATGAACAAGCATAAAGTTTGTTCATGACGAGCCGCTAAAGGTAGGAAAACAACATGAGTAAAGACATTCATGATCACCGCATACTAATATTAGATTTTGGTTCTCAATACACACAGTTAATTGCTCGTCGCGTACGCGAAATTGGCGTTTACTGTGAACTTTGGTCTTGGGACGTTACCGAAGAGCAAATTAAAGAGTTTAACCCAACAGGTATCATTCTAGCTGGCGGTCCTGAGTCGGTAACTGAAGATAATTCTCCAAGAGCTCCTGAGTATGTATATACTGCTGGCGTACCCGTTTTAGGTATTTGTTACGGCATGCAAACTATGGCAGAACAACTTGGTGGTGGTGTTGAAAGTTCGAGCCATAAAGAGTTTGGTTATGCTGCGGTTGAGTTAATTGCTAAATCTGCGTTATTCAACAATGTGGAAGACAGTATTGGTGATAACGGTAATGCTTTACTTGACGTATGGATGAGTCACGGCGATAAAGTATCGAGTATTCCTGAAGGTTTTGTTACTGTTGCAAAAACAGCAAGTTGTGCTTATGGTGCAATGGCTAACGAAGAGAAAAGATTCTACGGCGTTCAATTCCACCCTGAAGTAACGCACACTAAACAAGGTTTACGTATTTTAGAAAACTTTGTTGTTGAAATTTGTCAGTGTGAAAAATTATGGACTTCAGCATCAATTATTGATGATGCGATCGCTAAAATGAAAGCCCAAGTAGGTGACGATGAAGTTATCTTAGGTCTTTCAGGTGGAGTAGATTCATCAGTTGTTGCTATGTTATTACATCGCGCTATTGGCGATAAACTTACCTGTGTATTTGTTGATAATGGTTTACTTCGTTTAGATGAAGGCCAACAAGTCATGGATATGTTTGGCGACCACTTCGGTTTAAACATCATCAAAATTGAAGCTGAAGATAGGTTTTTAGATCGTTTAGCCGGTGAAAGTGAGCCGGAAGCCAAACGTAAAATTATCGGTAATGTCTTTATTGACGTTTTCGAAGAAGAATCGAACAAACTTGATAATGCAAAGTGGTTAGCACAAGGTACTATTTACCCTGACGTGATTGAGTCAGCTGCCTCAGCAACGGGTAAAGCGCATGTGATTAAATCGCATCATAACGTTGGCGGTTTACCTGATTACATGAAATTAGGCTTAGTTGAGCCATTGCGTGAACTGTTTAAAGACGAAGTGCGTAAAATCGGTTTAGAGCTAGGTTTACCCTACGACATGCTTTACCGTCATCCGTTTCCTGGTCCTGGTTTAGGTGTACGTATATTAGGCGAAGTGAAAAAAGAATATGCTGACTTATTACGTCGTGCAGATGCCATTTTCATTGAAGAATTACACAAACATGACTTATACACTAAAGTCAGCCAAGCATTTACGGTGTTCTTACCCGTAAAGTCAGTAGGCGTTATGGGCGATGCACGTAAGTATGACTGGGTTGTCTCTTTACGTTGTGTTGAAACTATCGACTTTATGACAGCACGTTGGTCACATTTACCGTACGATTTCTTAGGGTTAGTTTCTAACCGTATAATCAATGAAGTTGATGGCATCTCGCGTGTTGTTTACGACATTTCAGGTAAACCACCGGCAACGATTGAGTGGGAATAAATTCCTCCTATATAGTTCATAAATAATAAAAGCCTTAATATTTTAACAAATGTTGAGGCTTTTTTTTATCATTTATTTCTGCGACAGAAGGTACTTATATTTTTTATTTCTTTATTTTTGTAATAAAATTGTTAAAAGAAAGACTAACGCTTTATTACTGATAAACAGTTAGTCATAAATTAAAGGAAAGATAAACGTTAATGAATAAAATAACGCTCGCACTTTTAGCTACATTAGGTGGCACTGTAGTATCATCATTTTTTTCTCCGCAAGTAGAAGCAGAAGATTCATTACAAACTATTGAAACAGAACATGCTCGCATTCATTTTCATAAAGACTACCAAGCCTTTGCACAACAAGTCGCGAGTAAGTTTGAACCTATTTATACTGATGTTAGTGGCTGGGTCGGTTTTGAACAAAACGACAAATTAGACTTTCTCATTGGTGACGATTTCCACCAAGCGAACGGCTATGCTATTCCCTTAACTGCAGGAAAAATAATTAAAATATTTTCAAGTTCTCCTCGATCGGAAGAAGCACTCGGTTCATATAATGATTGGCTTGATTTAGTCATAAGTCATGAGCTCACCCATAAGATTCACATGTCAGAGCCAAGTCGTAGTTGGCGTTCAGCTCTAGACTCAAGCTTACTTGACTCAGATATATTCAATTTTACTCGTTACCCGCGTTGGGTAACTGAAGGATACGCTACGGTAATCGAAACTGAATATACGGAGCAAGGGCGAGTAAACAGTGATTACATCAAAGCGATGTTGCAACAGTGGGCTACAGAAGGTCAATTACCTAGTTACGCTACCTTAAATGGTAACAGTAGTTATGAAGGTAATCGTATGGCTTATAATCAAGGTAGCGCATTTTTATTTTGGCTACAGGCAAACTATGGTCAAGAAAAATTACAACAATTATGGAAACGTTCAACTGCAAAAAAATATCGTAATTTTGATAGCGCTTTTACGGGCTTATTTTTAGAGGATCCAAGAACCTTGTATAAAAAGTTTGTCGTGGAGCAAACGGTTTCAGCTAAACAAACACAAATTTTAGCGAGTAACACCGGCAGTTTGTGGCAAAACAACAGTTTTAAAGTGATCAGTAGTGAACCTTCTCCGCAACAGAATAAGTTATTACAACTTGAAGTAGACGACAAAGGTTATACAACACTTAGTACTTTCTCATTAACAGAAAATAACAAAGCAAAAGATGAGTTTTTTGCAGATAACGCAAAACTGATTGAAGCAGATAAGTTTGATGTTGCCGATAGTATGCCTGAAGTCTTTAATCGAGAAGCTGAAAGCGTAATTAGACCAGCGAAAAAGTCGCAATGGCGACAAGCACGCTGGTTAGACGACACTCATGCCTTGTTATTACAGTCTCAGTTACAAGACAATCAAGAATTAGGTTTTGAATTAGTGAAGGTTGAGCTAACGACGGGCAAGGTTAAAAAAATAACGCAATCTTTACGACTTCATGACTTTACGCTTACGCCCGATAAAAAATCAGTGATAGCGACCTCGCACTTTGCCGGTTTTAATCAACTGCTAAAAATTTTATTGGCTGACGGTAGTTATCAAACACTTGATAATAAAAGACTAAACCAACCGATGGACAACTTAACGATAAGTCCTGACGGTGAAACACTTGCACTAATGGCTATTCATAATAAGCAATGGCAAATACATTTTTACCAATTAACGAGTCAACAATGGCAAGTCGTCAACTTACCGTTCACGGGAAATTACACCTCGCATTTACGTTGGCAAACCGACGGCTTATATTTTTCACAAAGTCATAGTAATAAGACTCAAGAAGTCAGTCCTGGTGTTAAAGACAATGTTGCGATTGATGTTTATCGCTTGCAACCCGATAACAAGTCTTGGCAGCAATTGACCCAAGGAGACAAAATTGCCACCAATGCATTTACCATGAATGACCAGCTAATTTACTTGTCCACCACTAGCCAAGGTCAAGATACTTATAGCCAAGAACTTAACAAAGATATCGCAGAGCAAAAGTTACCATCAGGTAATTATGAATTATTAACGTTTGATAAGTTGGTACCAGAAGTAAACTTAGTAAGCGATTTCTCGACCAAAGATTACGGTATTGGCCCACAAACAGGGATCATGACATTGACTACTGGCTATATGAGCGATGATGATAATGGTATTGATTTTGTTGTTCGAGGAGGAGATCCATTAGGCCGCTTACGCTGGCAAGCGGCGATTACTCGTGGAGACCAACAGGATCATGGCGCGATTTCTATTAAGAGTAATTGGCATAATATTGAATGGTTTGCTGAGTTTATTGATAGTAAATATGAAAATGATTCGTTTAAACGTGAAAATCAGTTATTCAATGTAGATCTGGCGAAAACATTTATGATATCAGACAGCAACCAGTTGAAAGTTCAACTAGGCGCGGGTATTGATGATATTGACTATTTTTCTGATAGTTTACTCACGCATGCAGACGATGAAATTAATCATTATGGCGTACAAGGCCAATATGCTTTTCAGCATAATATAGGCAGAATTAACTATGGTTTTTTATTCAATGCTGCACTTATTGATTATGAAAGTTCAAAACAAGAAAAGCATACGTGGCAAAGAAATGATGTTGGGCTTGGAGCTTTTATAAGTATTGAAGATTACGCATTGATATACAGCTATCAAGACAGCGAAGTGGATGATGATACGCCATTCTATGCGTTATTGACTCATGGTGGACAATTAGCAACAACAACGAGCCAAGTGTTAACGAGTCATCAAGTAGATCCAAGAGTGCCACTTGCATGGCAAACAGGCTTTCACTTCAAACAGCATAATGTCGAAGTAGATGTAGAAGGTTTTACACTGTTTTATTTACAACATGAAGCCGACGATAATGGCGCGCTTGCTGGTTATGGTGTTGAGTTTAATACATACATATCAGGAAAAATGACACCATTACTTGATGGCTTAACTGTGCAGGCTGGTTTTTCATGGTACGAAGAAAAAAATATCTTTACTGACTTAATTGAAGCACAAAGTCAGTTTTATCTTTCAGGTACTTATCAATTTAAGTAGTAAAAGTATAGAAAAACTAGCCTACGAACATAAAAAAACCATCGTAGGCTAGTTCATACTCAGTTAAATAAAACGGAGTAATCTAGATAAACTAGAAGCTATAAACGAGTGTTATAGCTGTTTGAGTATTTGTGTTTTCTTTTTCGTCTGCAACTTCAGTATTATGATCAATTTTAAAACTTATTTTAAGTTGTAACGTTGAAATTAACTTCGTTGTTAAAGAGCTTTCTGCTTGGTAGTTGCTGTTCTCGCCGCTTTCAGTTGCATATTTTGCAACGAATAACTGTTTGAATTCAACATGCTCATTTATTTTTCTTGTATATAATGCTTGTGCTTGAATAATAAAAGCACCTTTAGTTTCAGTATATTCTTTTCCGTTAACATCTTCTAAACGAACAACGTCACTTTTGTAACCAGGTCCTATGTCAGCATCAAGCGTGCCATTTTTACTTTCATACCAGCGACGACCCCAACCAGCAGAAATTGAACTTTGGTTTTCGAATCCACCGAAACGGTTATCATGGTATGAAGCATTTCCATAGATGTAGTTTGAGCGTTCAGTGTCGATAGTGTAGTTTGTTTGTCCTACAATTTTCCACTCTTGATCTGTTGTTTCAGAGTACTCATCACCATTTTCATCTTCAAGATCTGCTTTACGTGCAAGAAGATCAAAACGAACAGCGCTGCGCCATAAGTCTTTTTCATAATCGGCATCAAAGCCAACTTTAATATCAGTACTTTTATTGTCGCCTGTTTTAAATAGGGCACCTAATTCAGCTGACATGCTTAATGGATCTTTAGGTACTGCTTCTTCGGCAAAAGCATTAAGTGATAAGCCGCCCAATAGGGCCGCGGTTACTAATTTATTGTTCATTTTGGGTCTCTTGATTAACATGTACAGAAAGTTGAGGAAATGGAATTTCAATACCAGCTTTGTCTAATTCAATTTTAATTGCTTCTAACAAATCAAAATGTACGGTCCAATAGTCAGGTGTTTTAACCCAAGGACGCACGACAAAATTTACCGAACTATCGGCCAGTTCGCTAACACCAATGGTGATAGCTTGGTCTTTCAATACTAAAGTATGGTTACTAACCACATCGTTTAGTATTTGCTTTGTTCGTTTTAAATCTGCGTTATAACCAACACCTATTACTAAATCTATTCGTCGAGTTGGTTTAGCGGAGTAGTTGGTAATATTTCCATTTGTGATGCCACCATTAGGAATAATAACGGTTTTGTTATCACCTGTTCTTAACTGTGTTGAAAAAACATGCACTTCTTCAACAACACCTGCGGTCCCTGCAATTTCTACAAAATCACCGGCTTTAAAAGGTTTTAAGGAAATTAACAAGATACCTGAAGCAAAATTTGATAACGAACCTTGTAAAGCTAAGCCTATAGCAAGACCGGCTGCACCAACAATAGCAACTAACGAAGTTGTATTAAAACCTAAGTGAGAAATTGCTGCAATAAAGGCAACGATTACCACCAGGCCATAAACAAGGCTAGCGATAAAAGAAATTACAGTATCATCGAAATTTTTATGTTTGAGTATTTTTTTAGTTGCCGAGCTGATCAGTTTTGCGACAAATTTACCTATAACAAAGATCACAATCGCAATAATAAATTTGATGACATATGCTAATAGCATCGTTTGGTTTTCAGTAAACCAATGAATTATATTGTCCATTTTTTGTACTCCTTACAAAATTGCGAATAATTATAGTGAATTTGTACAATAATTTCTAATAATATTATTACATTTTTATAAAAAATACTTATAAAAAAAGGGCCTAAGCCCTTTTATGTTCAGGATGAACAGTATGTCGTAGTGCCATGGATGGCAAGGAACGACGAATGTTCAGGATGAGTTTATTTGACAACAGCAGCAAGCTTACCTGCATCGTATAAATCAAACATAGTCTCTAATGAAATAGGTTTGATTTTGTCTGCATTTCCAGAAGCGCCGAATGCATCATAACGATTGATACAAATCTCAGTCATCGCTTTAGTGGTTTCAGCTAAAAATTTACGTGGATCGAATTCACTTGGATTTTGGGCTAAGAAACGACGAGTTGCACCTGTTGAAGCTAAGCGTAAATCGGTATCAATGTTGATTTTACGAACGCCATGTTTAATACCTTCACAGATTTGTTCTACTGGAACACCGTAAGTTTCAGGAATTTCACCACCAAACTCATTGATAATAGCTAACCATTCTTGTGGTACTGAAGATGAACCATGCATGACTAAATGCGTGTTCGGAATACGAGCATGAATCGCTTTAATACGGTCAATGGCTAAAATGTCGCCTGTAGGTGGTCTTGTGAATTTGTAAGCACCATGTGAGGTACCGCAGGCGATGGCTAAAGCATCAACTTGTGTTTTCTTTACAAAATCAGCTGCTTCTTCAGGGTCTGTTAACATTTGTTCTAATGTTAATATACCTACTGCACCAATACCGTCTTCTTCACCAGCTTCACCAGTTTCTAACGAACCTAAACAACCCAATTCGCCTTCAACTGAAACACCACAAGCATGTGCCATTTCAACAGTACGACGTGTAACGTCAACATTGTATTCGTAGCTTGAAGGTGTTTTACCGTCATCCATTAAAGAGCCATCCATCATTACTGATGAAAACCCCATTTGAATTGAACGTTGACAAACACTTGGTGAAGTACCGTGATCTTGATGCATAACAACGGGGATATGTGGGAATTCTTCAATCGCAGCTAGAATTAAATGACGTAAAAAAGGAGCGCCAGCGTATTTACGAGCACCTGCAGAGCCTTGAAGAATTACCGGGCTATTGGTTTTATCTGCGGCGATCATTATTGCTCTAACTTGTTCTAAGTTGTTAACGTTAAAAGCAGGAATACCGTATCCATATTCTGCAGCGTGATCTAACATTTGGCGCATAGAAATTAAAGCCATTGAACTACTCCTAAGTGTTTAAATAAGTCATAAAGTGTGTTTTAAGCTTTAAAATGCAGGTTTCATTATGAAATTTAAGCTTTCGTAACGTAAGTATATCAGATAAGAAATTGTCATGGCAAAAGAAAAAAAAAAGGGTTCGCAGGTTTTTATATCTTTGTATTATCGCTAATTTAAATAATGTTCGATAATTACAATCAATTTCCATCTTTAACACGTTAAATGAAAGAAATTTATCCTTTTGTTTTGTAAGTTTACAACGAAAGAGTGAAATAATAGTGAAAGATAATTTTATGGTTTGTATAAAAATGTCGATAATAATAACGATGTTTTATAAAAAAGCCCCTATTACATAAGTAAACAGAGGCTTTGTGTAAATCATTCTTGAGAACGCAGTCTGAAGATAATAATTTATGCTTTAGCGCGTTCTTCCAAAATAGCAACCGCAGGAAGTACTTTGCCTTCTAAAAACTCTAAGAAAGCTCCGCCTCCGGTCGAAATATACGATACTTTATCGGCTATGTTATATTTATCAACAGCAGCTAACGTGTCTCCACCACCAGCAATTGAAAAAGCGGAACTTGCTGCAATCGCTTTAGCAATAGTTTCTGTGCCTTTGCCGAATTGGTCAAATTCAAAAACACCGACAGGTCCGTTCCAAACAATAGTACCTGCATTTTTAATGATTTGTGCTAATGCTTTAGCTGAATCTGGCCCAATATCAAAAATCATATCTTCATCAGTGACATCATTTACTGACTTTAATGTTGCTATGGCCGTTTCTGAAAATTCGGTACCTGTAATGACATCAGTAGGAACAGGGATATCGCCATCATTCGATTTTGCTTGTGCCGTTAAACGATTCGCTTCATCAAGTAAGTCTTTCTCGTATAATGATTTACCCACATTATGACCATTTGCGGCAATAAAGGTATTAGCTATACCGCCACCAACCACAAGTTGGTCAACAATTTTAGCTAAAGAATCAAGTACTGTAAGTTTTGTTGAAACTTTTGAGCCACCAACAATCGCAACTAATGGACGAGCAGGGTTATCAAGTGCTTTACCGAGTGCTTCTAATTCACCTGATAATAACGGGCCAGCACAAGCTATAGGTGCAAATTTTGCTACACCATGCGTACTCGCTTGCGCGCGATGAGCGGTACCAAAAGCATCCATAACAAAAACATCACAAAGTGCAGCTAACTTTTTAGCTAAAGCATCATCATTTTTCTTTTCGCCAATATTAAAACGAATATTTTCAAAAATAACTAATTCACCGGCTTTTGCATCAACACCGTCTAAGTAGTCCGTTGACAAATGAACGGGAGCATTAAGTGCTGCAGCTAAATAGTCAGCAACAGGTCTTAATGAAAATTCTTCGTTGTACTCACCTTCTGTTGGACGACCAAGGTGTGACATTATCATCACTTTTGCACCCGCATCTAAAGCGAGTTTAATCGTAGGTAAAGCGGCTCTTAATCGAGCATCAGAGGTTATTTTTCCGTCTTTAACAGGTACGTTGAGATCTTCACGGATCAAAACTCTTTGATTGGCTAGCGCCAAGTCGGTCATTTTAATTACTGACATTTGCTGTTTCCTATAAGATAAGTTTAAAAATTATGTTTATTGGTTTAATTTATTTTTCGTTGGTCTAAATTGTATGCGCCATGGCTTTGGCAGTATCGATCATTCGATTCGCAAAACCCCACTCGTTATCGCACCACACGAGCATTTTTACTAATCGTTTATGGCTAACGCGTGTTTGGTTACCGTCAACAATACAAGAATGTGGGTCGTGATTAAAATCCACCGAAACGAGGGGCTCTTCGGTATAACCCAAAATTCCTTGTAAACCGTTATTTTGTGCTTTGATTATTGCTTGATTGATTGCATTAATATCAACATCTGCCGATAACGTTAAGCTTAAATCCATTGCTGTTACATTGATGGTTGGCACTCGAACAGCAATCGCTTCAAAACGTCCTGCAAATTTAGGCAGTATTCTTTCAATACCCATCGCTAACTTAGTATCAACAGGAATTATAGATTGGCTTGCCGCTCTACTACGACGTAAATCAGGATGATAAGCATCGATAACTTGTTGGTCATGCATAGAAGAATGAATAGTCGTAATACTGCCACTTTCAACGCCAAAAGCTTCATCAATGACTTTGATCACAGGAACAATACAATTGGTTGTACATGAACCGTTAGAAACTATTCTATCGGTTGCACTGAGTTGTTGGTGGTTAATGCCATAGATAATCGTAGCATCAACATCTTGTTCACCAGGATATGAATAAAGTACCTTACTCGCACCTTGGCTTAAATGAAGTTTACCATCGTGTTGATTGGCAAATTTCCCCGTACAATCAAGAACGATATCTACTTTGTGCGCTTTCCATGGTAAGTCGATAAGTGATTTTTCATGGCTAAGTTCAATTACATCACCTGCAATAACTAATTGCTTACCTGATAATTCAACTGAAAATGGGAAGCGGCCATGTGTCGTATCGTACTTTAATAAATGTGCGATACCTTTCGGTTCGGCAAGTTCATTAATGGCAACGAGCTTTAAGTGACTATGATCAGCATTCTCGTATAACGCACGAGCAACACTTCGACCAATGCGGCCAAAACCATTGATAGCAATGTTTATAGACATAAATTGAAAATTACCCGAGGTGAAAGTATCCTCAAACTACTGATTTCTGCAGTTTGAGGATTGGTGCAAAGTGCTATAGTTGGTTTACAGTTTTTACTACGTTTTCAACGGTGAAACCAAAATGTTCAAGTAAAACGTTACCTGGTGCAGATTCACCAAATGTTGTCATACCGACAACAGCGCCACCAAAACCAACATACTTATACCAAAAATCAGTATGAGCAGCTTCAATAGCGACACGTTTTGTTACTGATGAAGGTAAAACTGATGCTTTATATTCGCTTGATTGTGCGTCAAAAGTATTGGTAGAAGGCATAGATACTACGCGAACTTTCTTACCCTCAGCGGTTAACTGTTTTGCAGAATCAAGTGCTAAAGAAACTTCAGAACCCGTCGCAATTAATATAACGTCAGCTGTACCTTCACAATCTTGTAAAACGTAAGCGCCTTTAGCAATGTTTGCTACTTGGTCATTGTTACGCGCAACCGCCGGTAAACCTTGGCGAGAGAATATTAGTGAAGTAGGGCCAGTTTTACGTTGAACGGCTGATTTCCATGCAACGACAGACTCTGTCGCATCACACGGACGCCATGTATCCATATTTGGTGTAGTACGTAAATTCGTTAATTGCTCAACAGGTTGATGCGTTGGACCATCTTCACCTTGACCAATTGAATCGTGGGTATAAACAAAAATGTTTTGAATACCCATTAATGCAGACATACGAACCGCGTTACGGGCGTATTCCATAAACATCATGAATGTTGCGCCGTAGTTAATAAAACCACCGTGCAATGAAACACCATTCATAATACCGCTCATGCCAAATTCACGAACGCCGTAGTATATGTAGTTACCAGCAGTATCTTTTTCAATGCCTTTAGAACCCGACCACAATGTTAAGTTAGAACCCGCTAAATCGGCAGAACCGCCTAATAACTCAGGTAAAATAGCGCCAAAAGCTTCAATGGTATTTTGTGACGCTTTACGTGAGGCAATGTTTTCGCCTTTTTCTTGGCAAGCGAGTACTAGTGCATTTGCTTTTTCTTCGAAATCGCTTGGTAAGTCACCTTTGATGACACGACGCTCATATTCAGCGGCAAGTTCTGGGTGAGCTTCTTGGTATGCAGAAAATTGGTCATTCCAAGAACCTTGGCTTGATTGACCTTTTTCTTTTTGATCCCAATCAGCGTAAACGTCGCTTGGGATTTCAAAAGGAGCATGCGGCCAATTTAATGCTTTACGTGTTGCTGCAATTTCGTCATCGCCTAATGGTGCGCCATGACAATCATGTGTGCCTTCTTTATTAGGCGAACCAAAACCAATAATGGTTTTACAACAAATCATTGAAGGTTTGTCCGTTACCGACTTAGCTTCAACAATAGCAGCAGCGATAGCAGCCGAGTCATGTCCGTCAACACTAATGACATGCCATCCGTATGCTTCAAAACGTGCAGGTGTATCATCAGTAAACCAACCTTCAACTTTACCATCGATTGAAATACCGTTGTCATCCCAAAAGGCAATTAACTTTCCTAAACCTAAAGTCCCAGCTAATGAAGAGACTTCATGTGAAATACCTTCCATTAAACAACCATCGCCTAAGAAACAATAAGTATTGTGATCTACGATGCTGTGGCCTTCACGGTTAAATTGTGCGGCTAGTGTTCTCTCTGCAATTGCCATACCTACCGCATTCGATAGACCAGCGCCTAATGGACCTGTTGTAGTTTCAACACCTGGCGTGTAACCATATTCAGGGTGTCCAGGCGTTTTTGAATGTAATTGACGGAAGTTTTTTAACTCTTCAATTGGTAATTCATAACCCGTTAAATGTAATAAAGAATAAATAAGCATGGAACCATGACCGTTTGACAATACAAACCTGTCGCGGTCAGCCCAGTTAGGGTCTGTTGGATTATGCTTTAAAAAATCGCGCCATAATACTTCGGCAATATCTGCCATGCCCATTGGGGCTCCAGGGTGTCCTGATTTCGCTTTTTGTACGGCATCCATACTTAAAGCTCTAATTGCATTGGCCAATTCTTGACGAGACGGCATATAAACTCCAAATCTTTATAATATTTATACTTAATCAAATTAAGTATATGAGGGTGAAAGTGGCGCTATTTTCGCCTAGACCGTACCTAAACTGCAAACGATATTATGCAAATAAGCGTTTTTTTTGGTATTAGATAGTTCAAACAGTACAAAACCCCAATAATGTTAATGGATTGTAATTATAGAGGTGTTTGAATTTTAAACGATACTTTTACTTTTATATTGTTGAATTATAGAAACTAATCGTATAGATTGGTTGAGTTTTGTACAGATGTAAAAATAAGAACAAAAAAACCTGATCACAGGAATATTTATGAACAAGTCATCTTCAAGAGGAATTAAGCTGACAACAGTAATTTTTGCGGTAATCGTATTAGCTGTTTCAGCAGCATTGAGTAACATCTCAATTGCAGGTGACAAGGACGTTACACAAGAACAATCAGCCAATGAGCAGTAGTCTAATTGTTAAAATTAAAAAAGCCTCGTCATTACGGGGCTTTTTTATGTTCAGAGTGAATATAGTGTTATAAATATTTAATAAAGCCTGTTTATATAATTTAATGACCCCAAACACAGCCTATAGCGCTATTTATTGTGTCTACATATAAATTAGCATGAATTATATTTCAGTTTTTTATGGCAATAATTTATCCAAAGGCCAAAAAAATGATTCACGTTTTATGACTCAGGCAAAGCATTTTTTCTTGAATAAACGAGCAAATTAAATTTTTCTATTTGAATTGATTTCGCGCTGTACTATGCTTTTAATATCTAGTTTACAAGGATTGTAATAATGAGTGAATATCAAAATAAGCGTTTATCTCAACTAACAGATCTGCTCATCAAGCATAAAATCACAAAATGGGAATTTAGCGAATACCAATACCTTATTCTGCTGCTTAGGTCTAAGCTTTCATTGGAAGGGGAGTTCAACTAGCATTATTAGCTAAACACGCACTCGTTCTAGAATGCTCTTAATTAATGTAGAGCTTTTATCGCGTACTTAGATAAGCATGAAATTGTCTATTAAGCTAAATCTTTAACCAACCATTCAAGTGCTTGCTGTCGACCAAGCTCTAATCCATTAAATTGCTTAATATTCAATCTATCTTTAGTACGTTTACTGATAATATCTTGAGTACTATCGGCGGCTTCTTTTGTATAATTAATTGATGCTATCGATTTCATACGTTCCATAGACCCTAAGGTTAGTTTTGCTTCTATAGAATAAGTGTAAGGATAAATTCTGTTGACGATAATACCGAAATCATTTACAAAAAAATCACAAATAAAGGTTTCGATTTCTTCTATCATTTCCATTGAAATATAAATATCTTTATCAAAAATAACTTCGGCAATAGATTGATCTAAAAGATTTATTTGAGCAAAGCTTAAACGGTGATGTTCCATTTTAAATATTCACTGTAAATGTCTTGAATAGATTACTATTATAGTCTTTTTTTGAATTGCCAGTGGGCACCTACGTGCCATTTAATAGCAACAATGAGTCAATCTAAGCTAATTAACTTAGTTTATTCTATGAGTACATAATAATTGGCTTACTCAGGTTTATTGCTACGATTACCATTTAAATTTTTTACTTGAAATCTTTATTTACCGTTCTAAATAGTAATGTTGGCGTTATTGATAGACGCTGTTCGGTTAAGTTAACTACATGTTATTTGCTCTTGTTGTCCATGCTACTTTGGGTATTGCAATAATCAAAAGTCATTTCCAAATATAGCTTTCAACTTAATATCAACCATAGGCCAATATTTTTTCTAACAAGGTAATATTATCTTGTTTTTTTAAACTTTTCCTGAGTATCAACTTAAGCTTAGGCCAGCAATGAATACTATTAAACATATTGTTTACATCAGGCCATTCATAACACCATTTTTATTTTCTTTTAAGGTAAATTTCCTCACTCATCTTGAATGATTTTGTTGATTAAATATCTAATATCGCGAGCCATTTATTGACTGGTAGATCTTTCGAAGCAGCTGTTATGTTTGAAGCTTAGTCTGTAATAATATCAATATTTTATCTTATAAAAATAATAGGTTTAACTTAATATATCTAAATTTTTCCAAGAATAGCTACTTGAATGGGCCTATGCAACTTGTAATAACTTGTATGATTACTATACTGCAATCGTTGCTTAAATGAGCAGCTGGTATTGATATCCTCTTTAAATCTAAAGTTTAAAGAGGTAATAATTAACTAATAAAACAGAAAGGAAACTTTTTTATGAAAAAATTATTTACACTATTTATCGCTATTTTTTTTACCTCTTATTTGATGGCTGGAGAAATTAAATCCTACACGCAATATGACACCTTTAGATTCACTGTAGACAATAAAAGTAACAAAGAATTTACTAAGAACATGCGAAGTCATATTAAAAATTACCATGCTAAAGGTACACTAATAACCAAAATATATAACGTTAACTATGGTGCTAATACAAATGATCTTATATGGGTCATGGGTCCCATAAGTTATACTGAATTTGATTCTCGGCCTGACGATAAAAAACACGATGATGATTGGGCAGATAATATCAATCCATACATTACCTCTTATAAACAAAGTGAAATTTGGCGCCACATGGACGGGTTAGTGATTAACAACATGGATAAAGAAGCCGATTCACCAGAAAAATATATTACTAGATACCTAACGATTAACCCTAATCAAGATGAAGAGGTTATCAAGCTCCTTTTGAAGCAAATAAAAGCTACACTCGAAAAAATTGGAAAAGAAAAGTATTGGGCAGTTATGGAAAACCAATTAATTCAAGGACATTTAAATGGTCGTCATATAATGGCAATCTCATCAATGGACTCTTGGGCTGAGTTAGATGAAGACTTGGAGTTTGCTAAACATTTTGACTCTTTATATGGCAAGGGAAGTATCAAAGGATTTTATGCGCTTTATAAAAATGTTTTTAAAAATGAATGGCAAGAAGTAATCGAAGTTAACAAAAAAATGAGTGGCATGTAAATAGCGGTTAATCGTTCAAATAAAAGGCCAGCTCTCGTTGGCTTTTTTTATACGAAAAAAAGGCTACACCATTATTTACATATAGAATGATAAGCATCAGATAACGATAAATCAGGATATGAGCTATAACTTTGAATCATTATTTTTTACCCGAAGCATTAACCTATGGCCTTTCTTTAATTTTAGGTTTTGCTTTATTTACTTCGATATTGGTAAGAGACTTTGTTGTTTCTGCGATAATTGTAACACTGGAAATACCGAGTAAGGACGGGTGTTAAAATAAAGCGTATTATTACAAGCTCTCTTTAATCATTAATAACCGTTAAATACGTAAAAGGTTATGTTTTTAATGGGTTTTATGCATGTTGTTGACCGTTCG
>Ga0115005_10000406_pt1 | contig 33232 bp, 35 predicted proteins | sample ArcOceMetagenome_FD_87163 | JGI IMG/M metagenome (GOLD analysis project Ga0115005, IMG submission 87163) | Marine eukaryotic phytoplankton communities from Arctic Ocean - Arctic Ocean - Greenland ARC118M Metagenome | ecosystem: Environmental > Aquatic > Marine > Oceanic | place: Arctic Ocean...
GAGATCCGCATCAAAATTTTCAATTTGTGGGTTTGCCATGGCATCTCCTTGGATAAATAAAGCATAGCAGGGCCACACAAGATGTCGGAATTTCGTGCAAAATGGGTATAATGCTCGCCTTTTAGTGGATCAGATTATATTGAGGCGGGTTTTGCCTTTCTATGAGAATGACTAGGGCCTAGCCCAGGCAGAGGTCAGTAGCCAAATACAGTGATGTTTCCTGTGGCTGGCAAGGGCACAGTACCTCGTGAATGTCCTTAATTCACATGCCCACAAAACATTCGCAGTTAGGGTTCGGCCCTTTCATGCAGTAAAAATCGACATATTTTATAAGACAGATTTGGGAATTCAGTATGCGCAGCCATTACTGTGGTGAAATTACAGAAAAATTGGTTCAAGAAACCGTTACATTTTGCGGTTGGGTACATCGTCGTCGTGACCACGGTGGTGTGATCTTCCTTGATGTTCGTGATCGTGAAGGTTTGGTACAAGTGGTATTCGACCCGGATACGGTAGACGCGTTTAACACGGCGGACAGCGTTCGTAGTGAGTACGTGGTGCAAATCACCGGTCTGGTTCGTGCCCGTCCAGCAGGTAGCGAAAACGACAACATGACCACGGGTAAGATTGAGATTCTGGGTAAAAAAATCCAGATCTTGAACAAAGCCAATACGCCTCCGTTCCCTCTAGACGACTATAGCCCTGTGGGTGAAGACGTTCGTCTTAAGTACCGTTATATGGATTTACGCCGTGACGAAATGCAGCACAACCTGCGCTTCCGTCATAAAGTGACCATGCAAATCCGTAACATCTTAGATGAGCAAGGTTTCCTAGATATCGAAACCCCAATTCTGACCCGTGCAACCCCAGAAGGTGCTCGCGACTACTTGGTGCCAAGCCGTACTCACCAGGGTTCATTCTTTGCTCTGCCACAATCACCTCAGTTGTTTAAACAGCTGTTAATGGTGTCTGGTTTTGACCGTTATTACCAAATTGCCAAGTGTTTCCGTGACGAAGATTTACGTGCTGACCGTCAGCCTGAGTTTACTCAGATCGATATGGAAGCGTCTTTCATCGAAGAGAAAGACATCATGGGCGCCGCTGAAAGCATGATCAAAGCGATCTTCAAAGAACAGCTGAACATTGAGTTGGGTGAATTCCCACACATGCCTTACTCAGAAGCCATGAGCCGTTATGGTTCGGATAAGCCTGACCTGCGTATTCCTATGGAATTAGTCGATGTGGCTGAATTCTTACAAGACATCGAATTCAAAGTATTCGCAGGCCCAGCTAAAGACCCTAAAGGTCGCGTTGCGGCACTGAAAGTGCCAGGCGGTGCTGAATTGTCTCGTAAGCAAATCGACGAATACACTAAATACGTGAGTATTTACGGTGCAAAAGGTCTGGCTTGGATCAAGGTTAATGAAATCGAAAAAGGCGTTGAAGGCCTTCAATCGCCAATCATTAAGTTCATCGGCGACGACAACACCATGAAGATCATGGAAAAAATCGACGCGAAGAACGGCGACATCGTTTTCTTTGGTGCTGATAAAGAAACCATCGTAAATGAAGCACTGGGTGCGCTGCGTGTGAAACTGGGCCTAGACCTAAACATGCTAACCAAAGAATGGGCGCCTATGTGGGTAGTGGACTTCCCAATGTTTGAAGAAACTTCAGACGGCGGTTTAACAGCGATTCACCACCCATTCACAGCACCTTCTTGCACACCTGAAGAGCTGAAAGCGGATCCTGCAAATGCCTTGTCTCGCGCATACGACATGGTATTAAACGGCTGTGAGCTAGGCGGTGGTTCGATCCGTATCCACGATCAAGAAATGCAAAAAGTGGTATTTGAAATTCTAAATATCTCTGAAGAAGAGCAGCAAGAGAAGTTTGGCTTCTTACTTGATGCCCTGCAATTCGGTGCGCCGCCACACGGTGGTTTGGCATTTGGTCTAGACCGCATGATTATGCTGATGACGGGTTCTGAAAGCATCCGTGAAGTGATTGCGTTCCCTAAAACGCAATCTGCTGCCTGTGTTATGACGGCTGCACCGGGTGAAGTACCGGCGAAAAACCTACGTGAAGTGGGTATTCAGGTGCGCGCTAAAGAAACTAAATAAAATAAAAGGGCACCTTGAGGGCGTCCGCGTTATTTGTTTCGTCAGCAAAAAAGAAGCCCTTGGGCTTCTTTTTTGCGTTCTGGCGAGAGCATTAAGCGCCGCTGAATATCATGGCTGGCGGATGGCTGAGAAAAATATCAACGGCCACTTGTTGGACCAATGCGGTGTTCAGTGTGACCTCTTCATATTGCCAAAAAATCTCATGGTTCTTTTCGATGCGATAACGCCATTGGTATTTAGCTTGAATCCAGCCGTTATCCAAATTTCCTATGTCACTGATGATGCCTTCTTCATCCTCATAGGAAAGATGAAACGCTTTGTCCGCTTGTGAAATGATGAATCTATCTAGCTTCGCTGAGCCATCCGCAAGCAGCGCTTGTTTAATTGTGCGCCCAGCACCTTTCCCATTGATGTGTTCAGCGGTTGTTACGTCTAGTGGTGCGATGGTGAAATCCAGAGCCTGTTGATCCAGCATGCATGGGGTGTCAAATAGCATGAATTCAGGCTTTGATTGGATTGGAAAAGCATCCGCTGCATCGGCAATGGCTGTTTGGAAGGCGTCATGGCGCTGGCTTTTGTCCCATTGCTTTAAAGCGATTTGAAATACGAGTGTGTTCATTTGGGCTGGTAGTGTTGAATTCAGGTATTTCTATTAGAGCACATTCAGACTATCTGATATATTCCACTACTGTATATTTTTACACGTCTTTCTTGATTGTTAACGGTTATAAATGAGCGCTGCATGTCCATTATTTTAGGTATCGACCCCGGTTCTCGCTTAACTGGCTTTGGTGTGATTGAAGCCCACGGCAGCAAGCTGCGTTACATCACCTCCGGTTGTATTCGTATCGATACCTCACAAGATTTAGCTTATCGGCTTAAGCAGATCTTCAGCTGCGTGGCGCAAATTATTGAAGAACAAAACCCAAATGAGTTTGCCATTGAGCAAGTATTTATGGGTAAAAACGTGGATTCAGCCTTAAAGCTTGGCCAAGCCCGCGGCAGCGCCATCGTGGCGGCGAGCATGAAAGACCTGCCCGTATTTGAATACGCGGCTCGTTCCGTTAAGCAAGCCGTTACTGGGCGCGGCGGGGCGGATAAAGATCAGATCCAGCACATGGTGCAAATACTGCTGAACTTACCGGGCAAACCTCAGGCCGATGCCGCCGATGCGTTGGCCATAGCCATAACTCATGCTTATTCCTCTCAAAATTTAGTGGCGCAAGCGGGTGGCAGTCAGCAAAAACGCGGTCGCTTGAAAGTGTTTTAGCCCCGTAGCTAGCCATCTTCTTAAGGATTGGGTAACCTATACTGATTATAAATACAGTATTCACAATAATAAGCAGCGCTTTCTATGATTGGTCGTATCCGTGGCACCCTAGTTGAAAAACAATCCCCTGAGTTATTAATTGATGTAAATGGCATTGGCTACGAAATACTTGCGCCCATGACCACCATTTATCAACTGCCAGAGCTTGGCCAGCAGGTGTCTTTGCATACCCATTTTGTGGTGCGTGAGGATGCCCAGCTTTTATATGGATTCTCCGACAAACAGCAACGGGCCTTGTTTCGTGCCTTGATTAAGGTCTCAGGTGTGGGGCCAAAACTTGGGTTGGCGATCTTGTCTGGTATTGAAGCGCAATCGTTTGTGCGCTCCATTCATGATGGCGATACCGCCACCTTGGTGCGTATTCCCGGTATTGGTAAAAAAACCGCAGAACGCTTAGTGGTTGAAATGAAAGACCGCCTTAAAGAGTGGCAGGTAGACAGCGAGCTGCCATTAATGGCGGCCGCAAATCCGCAACCCATGGGCCGAGATCAATGGATTCAAGAAGCCGAGGGTGCCTTAATTGCCTTAGGCTACAAACCAACCGAGGCGGCCAAAGCCATTTCTGCCATTAAAGAGCCTGCCAGTAGCGCAGAAGATTTGATTCGCTTTGCATTAAAAGGCATGTTGAAGCAGTAATTTAAGAACGTATTAAGAGATACAGCCATGATAGAAAGTGATCGCTTTGTTAGTGCTGAAAACGTAGAGCTTACATCCCACGAAACGCCGCAAGACCGTGCTATTCGCCCAACCAAACTTGCTGATTATGAAGGTCAGCCTGCGGTGCGTGAGCAAATGGAAATTTTCATTGGTGCCGCTAAAGCTCGCCAAGAAGCGCTGGATCATACGCTGGTGTTTGGCCCACCTGGTTTAGGCAAAACCACCTTGGCCAATATCATGGCCAATGAATTGGGTGTAAATATTAAATCCACCTCAGGCCCGGTATTAGAAAAAGCCGGAGACCTTGCGGCGCTGTTAACCAATCTTGAAGAAGGGGATGTGTTATTTATTGATGAAATACATCGCCTAAGTGCATCCGTAGAAGAAGTACTGTATCCGGCTATGGAAGATTATCAGTTGGACATTATGGTCGGCGAAGGGCCGGCGGCACGTTCCATTAAAATTGATTTGCCCGCTTTTACACTAATTGGTGCGACTACCCGAGCAGGACTTTTGACTTCTCCATTACGTGACCGCTTCGGTATCGTGCAGCGCTTAGAGTTTTATAATGTCACTGACTTAACCGGCATTGTCAGTCGCAGTGCGCATTTATTAGGGGTGGAAGTGGAAGGTTATGGCGCAAAAGAAATTGCCATGCGCTCTCGTGGTACGCCACGTATCGCCAACCGCTTATTGCGTCGCGTAAGAGATTACGCGGAAGTAAAAGGCAACGGTGTGGTGACGCAAGATATTGCGGATCTAGCATTGAATATGCTGAATGTGGATACCCACGGTTTAGACCACATGGATAGACGTTTACTACTGGCCATGATTGAAAAATTTGGCGGCGGTCCGGTTGGTGTGGATTCGTTAGCGGCGGCGATCAGTGAAGAGCGCGATACCATTGAAGATGTGCTTGAGCCTTATTTAATTCAACAAGGCTTCATGATGCGTACACCTCGAGGTCGCGTTGTGACAGAGCATGCTTATACGCACTTTGGTCTAACGCCAAATATGAGTGAAAGCAGTGAGTGATTTTAACTGGCCGGTGCGAGTGTATTTTGAAGATACCGATGCGGGAGGTATTGTTTATCATGCCCGTTACTTGTATTTTCTGGAACGTGCACGAACAGAGTGGTTGCGTGAATTGGGATTTAATCAGTCCACATTAAAGCAACAGCATGTCATGTTTGTGGTCAGGGATATGAACATTAAATGGCAAAAGCCTGCGTTACTGGATGAAGCGTTAAATGTATCGGTTGCGCTTGTGAGTGCGAAAAAAGCGTCATTAAAAATGCAACAAATAATTAGTACGAATACTGAACAAAAAGTACAAGCCGATGTCACTATTGCTTGTATTGATGCCATTAATAAAAAACCAATGGCCATACCTCGAGCCATTTTAGACCTCATTACGAGCAGTATTGAGCAAGGAGCCAAGTGTGAATGAATCCATGACCTTATGGTCTTTAATTTCCAGTGCTAGCTGGGTTGTGCAAGGTGTGATGCTGATATTATTAGCCGCCGTATTTGCCTCTTGGATGATTATCATACAGCGCCAGCGTGTTCTGAATGCAGCCAAAAATAGCTTCGTTGAGTTTGAAGATCGCTTTTGGTCTGGCATGGATCTAAGCCAGCTCTATAAAGAAATAAACCAGCAACCGCCGGCGTTTGGTGTAGAAAATATTTTCACGGCCGGTTTTCGTGAGTTCAGCCGTCTGCGTCAGCAAAGTAATGCAGACCCAGAAGCGGTCATGGAAGGCACACAAAGAGCCATGCGTGTTGCAACTACACGAGAGTCCGAATTACTAGAACTGCACTTGCCGTTTTTAGCAACCGTAGGTTCAACCAGTCCTTATGTGGGGTTATTTGGAACGGTCTGGGGGATTATGAATAGCTTTAGAGGCTTGGCGAATGTGCACCAAGCCACATTAGCGACGGTTGCGCCAGGTATTGCAGAGGCATTAATCGCAACGGCCATTGGTTTGTTTGCAGCGATTCCGGCGGTTATTTTTTATAACCAGTTTACAACCAAGGTTGATCAAGTGATTAGTAGCTATGAAACCTTTGGTGAAGAATTCGTGAGTATTTTGCACCGCCAAGTGTATAAAAAGAATAAAGTGGTGCCAGAGTCCCCGGTGCCTCCAGTGTCAGCAACGGTAGATAATAATGGCTAGGCAGAAGCGTCGCCCAATTGCTGAAATGAATGTGGTGCCTTATATCGATGTGATGTTGGTATTGCTGGTGATTTTTATGGTTACCGCGCCTGTACTGACACAAGGTGTGCGGGTTGAGCTGCCTAAAGTAGCCAGTGAACCTATTAAGTCCGATAAAAATAAAGTCCCTTTGATTGTCAGTATCCAAGAGAATGGCCATTATGTGATCGAGCGTGGCCGTGAGGAAAACAAAGCGGTTAATTTAGAATACGTTCATAAGTATGTGGCGAAGATTTTAAAGCAGCAACCCGATACGGATGTATTGGTGCGTGGCGATGAAGCCGTGGCTTACGGCAAAGTCATTGCATTAATGAGTACGTTGCAAGCGGCAGGTGCACAAGGAGTAGGATTAGTCACTGAAGCGCCGGAGCCAGGTCGCTAATGCCGTTGCACTTTACTGACCCTACAAGCTTTAAAATACCCATGATCGGCTCTGCTTGTATTATTGGAATTTTGCTTTTCTTGTTAATGACCGAATGGATTGGCGACGAAGAAAAGGTAGTAAAAAGGCCACAGCATATCGCTGCCCGAATTGTTCAGATGAATAAACCCAAGCCTAAGGCTGCACCGGTTAAAAGCGTAAAAAAACCAGCTGCACCTAAGCAAGTTAAAAAAGCCGATAAGCCGAAACCAAAACCTAAGCCAATTAAAAACGTTGAAAAAGCCCAGACCCAAGTTAAAGCAAAAGAACCGGCCAAACCGCTTCCTTTGCCGGGTACCGACTTTCTAGAGGCTTTAGAGCAAGAAGAAGCGCAAAAGGCACTTAATGATGTCCTGCAAAAAGAAGCACAAGCCAAGCAAGCTAAAGAACAGCAAGATCAAGTGGCGGATTACAGTAGCCAAATTAATGCGTTGATTCAGTCTGTTTGGCGCTTTCCCCCGAGTGCTAAGCACGATGAAGAAGTGGTGCTAAGGGTTTACCTTGTCCCCACTGGCGAAGTGACGGAAGTATTTTTGCTGCAGTCCAGTGGCAATGCCGCTTTGGATCGCAGTGCAGAGCAGGCAGTATGGAAGGTCGCTCATTTTCCTGTGCCTCAGGATGCTGCGTTATTTGAAAAAGAATTTCGTCAAATTGTGTTAAAACTAAAACCGGAAAATGCCCGATTATGATGCAACGTTTATTTTTTATATTAGGTTTGGCGTTTAGTGTGTTTGCTAAAGCCGAGTTGACCATTGAAATTACCCAGGGTATTGCTTCGTCAATTCCTATTTCTGTGGTGCCATTTCAGACGACAGCCTCTACGTCTTCCGGTGACGTACTAGATGATGTGATTCGTAACGATCTTCAGCGCTCGGGTCATTTTGCCGTACTAGCCCCTAACGACATGCTCAGCCATCCTCATACAGAAGATGACCTGTATTTTCGTGATTGGCGTTTGCTCAAACAAGAATACGTTGTAATGGGTGTGACCACTGAATTAGCCAATGGGCAGTTTCAGGTTCGATACCAGCTATTTGATGTGTTTAACGAAAGAGAGTTACTGACTCAGACATTAAAAGGGACTCAACAGCAAATACGTGATGTGGCTCACCGCATTAGTGACGCGATTTATGAACAATTAACCGGGATACGAGGGGCTTTCTCAACTAAGATTGCGTATGTCACTACAAACCCAGAGCGCACCCGTTTTAATTTGTCCATTGCAGACAGTGACGGTGCGAGAGAAAAAATTATTTTAAGCTCAAAATATTCGATTTTTTCTCCATCCTGGGCACCAGATGGTAAACGTATTGCTTATGTTATGTTAGAAGATGCAGGCAGCCGTGTTTACTTGCAGGATATTACGACGGGTAAGAAAGAGCTGATCAGCTCAAATAAAGGACTGAACAGTGCACCGGCCTTTTCCCCTGACGGGAACAAGCTGGCCTTGACCTTGTCGAAAGACGGTAACCCAGAAATTTATGTGGTGGATTTAACCACCCGTAAATGGCTGAGGGTGACCAATCACTATGGTATTGATACTGAGCCAAATTGGATGCCAGATGGCAAACATATCATTTTCACCAGTGGGCGCAGTGGCAATCCACAGATTTATCGTAAAAACCTAGAGACAGGTTATGTCGAGCGCTTAACATTTGAAGGTCATTACAATGCCCGCGCGCGCTTAGCGCAGGACGGCCGATTCCTAGTTTTGGTGCACCAAGCCCAAGCAGGAGGGGATTTTCACATCGCTTCTTTGGATTTAACGCGAGGTCTGTTGCAAATATTGAGTTCGGGTACCTATCTAGATGAATCGCCTAGTGTTTCTCCAAATGGAGTTATGGTAATGTATGCCGCAAAGCATAATAAAAGAAGTATCTTGGCCGCCGTATCGGTTGATGGTGATGTGAAGTTCTTAGTGCCGTCTAAAAGTGGCGATGTTAGAGAACCCGCATGGGGCCCGTATCCGAATTAACTACACACTAAAATAAGGTAGAAAACATGCAAAACATGGGATGGAATAAACTATTCGCAGTATCTCTTCTTTCACTGGCCATTACTGGTTGTGCAAGCAGCGGTGGTACCACTGACGAAGCAGCAACAACTGATACTGCAATGGAAGAAAGCCAAACTCAAGCTGTACCAGGTTCTCCAGGTGTTGATGTGGTAACAGAAGAACAGGCAGAAATGGCAGCAAATCCACTGCTTGACCAAACTGTCGTTTACTTTGGTTTTGATCGTTCTGAAATTCGTCCAGAATTCAAAGACATTTTAAACGCACACGCGGCTTACCTAGTGGCTAACCCACAAGCAAGCGTAACTCTAGAAGGTCACTGTGATGAGCGTGGTACGGTTGAGTACAACCTAGCACTTGGTGAGCGTCGTGCAGATACGGTTAAGCGTTACCTAGTTGTTCAAGGTGTTAACCCTAACCAACTTGAAAGCGTAAGCTTTGGTGAAGAGCGCCCAGCAGTAGTGGGTTCTGATGATTCAGCTTGGTCTAAAAACCGTCGTACTGAAATTAACTATCAAGCTCGATAATGTCTAGATTAGCATCTATTAAATGGGCTCCCTTAGCATTGTGTGTTATTGGGGCCACTTTTGTAAATGCTGACACATGGTCGTCTTTGGATAATGCCAAAGGCGCCCCTGTTAAGTCAGTTGCGCAAGCCCCTGCAAACTCAAATGCGAGTCAAGGTTTGAGTCCTGCTGCCAGTCAAATGCTTTTCTCTGAGATAGAGATACTCAAGCAAGAAGTTCAATACTTACGCTCTACCGTTGAGCAACAAGGAAATGAACTCAATAAATTAAAAGCCGAACAAAAACAGCGATACCTTGATTTAGACCGCCGTATGTCTCAGTTGAGTCAGGATAAAACCGCCTTGATATCTCAACCTGTCATCTCACAAGGTGACGGACAAGCGGATTATGACGCCGCGTTTTCATTAATGAAGCAGCGTCAGTTGGATGAAGCGGCTATTAAGTTCAAGGAGTTTTTACAAACTTACCCAAAAAGTGAGTTAGCTGTGAACGGTTATTATTGGCTGGGACAGATTTATTACAACCAAGGTAACCTCGAAGAAGCGCGGAAAGCCTTCACCATAGTGGTTAATCAATACCCTGAGCATCAAAAAACACCAGACTCCACCTATAAATTAGGCGTCGTTCTGCATCGTTTAGGGGATACCGTGCAAGCGAAGACATTGTTGCAGGCGGTTGTTAAACAAAACTCTGAGTCGGCATCGGCCCGATTTGCGGCTAAGTATCTAAAAGATAACTTTAAATAGCCCAACTACCTATTCCCTTTGTCAGGCTTTATATGTCTGATATTTGATCAAGCGTTCGCTTGATCTCCCATAAATTGATCACAAAATCCTCAATATCTATTTTTTCTTCAATTAATTGCAAACTAAATGGCGTAAGGGGTTGTTTTATATCTGAAAAATAGTATTATTTGCGCCCGCTTTGGGGGTCGTTAGCTCAGTTGGTAGAGCAGTTGACTTTTAATCAATTGGTCGCTGGTTCGAATCCAGCACGACCCACCAAAGCGAAAGAAGCGTAGTTAAGTTATTGAATTTGTTGACAAAAAGTATTTTCAGTATAGAATACGCACCGAGCTTGGGTCGTTAGCTCAGTTGGTAGAGCAGTTGACTTTTAATCAATTGGTCGCTGGTTCGAATCCAGCACGACCCACCATTATTTAAAAAGGCAGAGTATCACTACTCTGCCTTTTTTTATTTGTGCAATAGAAATTATTGTTCGGCCAAACAACTATTTAGCTGACTCAAGCTTATGTTAAAATACCGGCCGCCTATCTAACACAGATGTATTTTCCGATATGACACAGTCAACCATTGCAACCGATCAAGCGGTCCATGATTGGGTACAAGATCATTTACACAACGGCGTTCAGCAAGAAATGGACGCACAGCAGATGTCGGCTTATGTAAAGCGCATTAAGCAGTTATTGGTTGAGAAGAACGCTGTCCTTGTGGCTCACTATTACACAGATCCTATTATTCAGGCGTTGGCGGACGAAACCGGTGGTTGTGTCGCCGATTCTTTAGAAATGGCTCGCTTTGGACGAGATCACAGCGCACAAACGCTTGTGGTGGCGGGTGTTAAGTTTATGGGTGAGACGGCAAAAATCTTAAGCCCAGAAAAAACCGTATTGATGCCCACACTTGAAGCGACATGCTCGCTTGACCTGGGCTGCCCAATTGATGAATTTAGTGCTTTCTGTGATCAGCACCCTGACCGTAAAGTCGTTGTGTATGCCAATACCTCTGTTGAGGTAAAAGCTCGTGCGGACTGGGTTGTGACCTCGAGCATTGCTCTTGAGATTGTGCAAGAGTTGATGGATCAAGGTGAAAAAATCATTTGGGGCCCCGATCAGCATCTTGGTAACTATATTCAGCGCATGACCGGTGCGGATATGTTGATGTGGAACGGCTCATGTATTGTGCATGAAGAATTTAAAGCGAAAGGCCTTGAAGATCTTAAGAAGGTCTACCCTGAAGCGGCCGTTTTGGTTCACCCTGAATCACCCGAGTCAGTTGTAAAGATTGCTGATGTGGTGGGCAGTACCTCGCAAATCATTAAAGCAGCTCAAACCATGGATAACGACACGTTCATTGTGGCCACGGATAAAGCGATCTTTTATAAGATGCAGCAAATGGCGCCCGGTAAAACCTTCATAGAAGCCCCGACGGGTGGTTCAGGTGCAAGTTGCAAGAGCTGCGCGCATTGTCCTTGGATGGCCATGAATGGCTTAGAAAATCTAGAATCTAGCTTAGACCAAGGTTTGAATGCGGTTGAAGTGGACGAGCAAACGGCAGCAAAGGCCATGATCTCTTTGAATCGCATGCTGGATTTTGCCAAAGAGCATGGTGTGCAGTCCCAGGGTCGCCGCTTCTAACTGTTACAGCAAGAACGATCTAAAATTTTAGATCGTTCTTGCTGTTTGAAATCTCTCTGGCGCGCTGCTCTATGCGCGCTGACAACAAAAAATTCCCTTTTGATAATTCCAATGCTGTTTTTAATTGCTGCAGTGCTTTTTTATTTTGCCCGGTGAGAAATAAAAATTCAGCACGGGCCTGATGCAGTGCAATGGTATTTTCTGCTTTTCCTTGCGCCTCTGAAAGTTGTTGCCAAATATAAGGATCGTTAGGTCGAATCTTAGTGTGGCTTTGTAGTACGTCTGCGGCATCATGAAATTGATTGGTGCCCATGAGCATGCCTACGTAACTCATGGTGAGCGGGTGATTGTCTGGGTTTAGAGTTAACTGATCTTTGATGTATTCAATGGCTTGTTGTTCTTGGTTCGTGTGAAATAACAAGCGTCCAAACAAGGTTTGGTAGGTGATGCGTTGTGGGTCTATGTCCAGCAGTGCTTGGCTATGAGTAAGCGCCTCTTTGAAGCGTTTATGTTCCGCTAGAAGCAGTGCAAGGGCGTAATGAATGATTTGAATGTCTTGCGTGTCGGCTACTTTTTTAAATTGACTTTGGTAGTGGGCCAAGTTGTGGCTTTGTTTGTTGTATTGCAGCAAGGTATAGGTGCGCATGAGTTGGTATTCGATGTCTTCGCTTTTTGGTTTGATGTTCATGGCATCGACCCGTGCGGCCGCATCGCTGATTCGGTTTTCCGTTACTGGGTGAGTCAGTAAAAACTCTGGGGGTCTTTGGCTGTATTTGTGGGCATCAAACATTTGTTTAAACATATCGGGCATGCCGTTGGGGTCAATATCCGCACTGACCAGTGTGTGCATGCCTAGGCGGTCAGCTTCTCGTTCCCAGTCTCGACTATAATTGAGAGACCATTGTGTGGCGGCCGCTTGGCTGGTCATGAGTCCTGCAAAACCCGCTTCTGTATTGTTTGTGGCTAGCAGCATGATGCTGCCCAGTAGTGTGGCTAAAGCGATGGGGGTTTGTTTGCTTCTTTCGTCTATTTGACGGGCAAAATGGCGTTGACTTAAGTGAGCCAGCTCATGTGCCAAAACCGCAGCAAATTGTGCTTCGTTTTTAGCGTGAAGAAATAGGCCGGCATTAATGCCGATGATGCCGCCAGGCACGGCGAATGCGTTAAGTTGTTTGTTGTCTAGGATGATGACTTCAAGGCGGCGGTCACTGACTTGGCTGTTACTGGCTAGGCGATAGATTAAGTTTTCTGTGTACTCTGTCAGTTCCGCGAAATGCAAAGAAGAAGCCTGGGCTCTTAAGTTTCTGAGCCATGCGCGGCCAAGGGTGTGTTCTTGTTCGATGGAAATTAATCCAGAGGTCGCATCGCCAAGGCTGGGAAGGTCATTGTTGGCACTGTGGCTTGTAAAGCTCGCTACGAATAACAAACAGGCTAGAATAAAAGGCATGCACGTCCTTATAGATTAATATCGCCAGTTAAATGCTTTTAGAATAATATTAGCTTGGATTCTACTTTCTGGGCGTTATAAATGGTATCACAGTCATTCGATCTACAATTAGATGTTACCAATTTACGCTGTCCAATGCCGTTATTGAAAACCAAACAAGCGTTAAGTTCCATGACTGCGGGGCAGGTTATAAAAGTTTTGTGCACGGATGCCGGTTCTTGGCGTGATATTCCGGCATTTGTTGATCTAACCTCTCATGCTTTACTCTCAAGTGAGCAAAGTGATGAGCAATATGTATTTTTGATTAAAAAAGGAGAATAGACACAACATGTCTATGATGCGTCTAATTCGTGGTTGGGTGGAGCAGTATTTTTCGGATGAAGAAGCACTGTTTCTATTGTTGTTGTTAATTGCAGGTTTTGTCATTGTTTTAACGCTGGGCAGTGAGTTGGCCCCTGCTATTGCCAGTGTTGTTGTTGCTTATTTATTGCAAGGCCCTGTGCTTGCTTTAAAGCGCCGGGGGGTGGGTCATACGACAGCCAGTGTGATTGTCTTTGTCATGTTTATTGTGCTGTGTTTAACCATCATGTTCATTATTGTGCCTGCGGTTTGGGGACAGGTGACCCAATTGTTCACCGAGTTACCCAAAATGCTGGCTAAGGGTCATGATCTATTGGTGATTCTGCCTGAGCGTTATCCGCAAATTTTTGATGAAGCGCAAGTTCAAGCACTGGGCAAAACCATTGGTGAAGAAGCTGGGCGCATTGGTCAGCTGGCATTGTCATTTTCATTGTCGAATTTGCCGAATGTTTTCGCCATTTTGATTTACCTTGTATTGGTGCCTTTGCTGGTTTTTTTCTTTTTAAAAGACGGCAATATGATGGTGCGCTGGTGGGTGTCGGTGATGCCAACTAAACGAGTATTGATTGGTAAAGTGTGGCGCGAAATGGATGATCAATTTGCCAACTACATTCGTGGCAAGGTCGTTGAGATCGGTGTGGTAGGGGTGGTGACCTATGCCGCCTTTGCGATTATGGGGATTCGATATGCAGCACTTTTGGCTATTTTAGTCGGTTTGTCGGTGGTGATTCCCTATATTGGCGCGGCTGTGGTGACCGTTCCTGTGGTGATGATTGCTTATTTTCAATGGGGGATCAGCTCAGATTTTTACTATCTGGTGGCGGTGTATTTCATTATTCAGGCTCTTGATGGCAATGTATTGGTGCCTTTGCTGTTTTCAGAGGCGGTGAATTTACACCCTGTGGTGATTATATTGGCCGTTTTGTTGTTTGGCGGCTTATGGGGACTTTGGGGGGTATTTTTTGCCATTCCACTGGCCACCATTTTCAAAGCGGTGATTACCTCGTGGCCAAAAGGTATCCAAGCTGCTCAGCAGGAGCCTGAGACTCAAGCATAATCGAATAAACATTCATTATAGAGTGTCCAAAACACTCATATTCGTCTGGCGGGCCTTGCCACAAGCGGGCCGCGCCAGTACCATTGCGCTCTATTTTTATATCGTTCTCGGAGAAGGTACATGATCACCGGAAGCATCGTAGCTTTAGTGACACCAATGGAAGCAACAGGGGCTGTGGATTGGAATGCCCTGAAGAAATTGGTGGAGATGCATATTGAGAAGGGTACTGCCTCAATTGTTGCTGTTGGCACCTCTGGTGAGTCGGCCACGCTTGACCCCGAAGAACACTTAGAAGTGATTGGTCAGGTGGTTAACTGGGTGAATGGCCGTATCCCGGTCATTGCGGGTACCGGTGCTAACTCTACGTCAGAAGCCATTCATTTAACCAAAGAAGCTCAGCGTTTGGGTGCAGATGCAGTATTACTGGTCACGCCTTATTACAATAAGCCGACTCAAGAAGGCCTGTTTTTGCATCATAAAGCCATTGCAGAAGCGGCGAGTATTCCTCAGATTCTTTACAATGTGCCAGGTCGTACGGCCTGTGACATGTTGCCTGAAACGGTTGAGCGCTTGGCTCAATTTGACAATATTATTGGTATCAAAGAAGCCACAGGTGATATCGCTCGTGCCCGTGATGTGATTGCCCGTGTTGGCGATAAAATGGCGGTGTATTCTGGCGATGATGAAACCGCCTATGAATTAATTCTTGCTGGTGGTAAAGGGAATATCTCGGTGACCGCTAACGTGGCGCCAGAGCAAATGGCCAAACTGTGCGCATTAGCATTAGAAGGTAAGGCTGAAGAAGCGAAAGCAATGAATGATGAGCTTATGGTTCTTCATAATGCGATGTTCCTTGAATCCAACCCCATTCCTGTAAAGTGGGCGTTGCATGAAATGGGTATCATTGGACCTGCGATTCGTTTACCACTTACACAGCTATCCGAACCGCTTCGGGAACCTTTGCGCCAAGCATTGAGTCAATGGAAGCTGGTTTAATAATTATAAGATTGGAGTACCTAATGCGTTTAGGTGTATTACTTGTTTCATTATTGGCGCTTAACGGCTGCAGCTGGTTGTTTCATGATCGTTCGAATGACTACTTGAACAGCAAGATTCAGCCAAATATTCAGGTGCCAAGTGATGTAGCTAAGGTCTCGTTGAAGCCTCAGCTGCCGATACCTGACGTAAAAGGTGAACTAAAGACAGAGGAGTTCGTTTTACCTCGCCCAACACCTTTGGTTTTAGCGGACAGCGATGAGCCTGCATCAACCAGCTTGTCTGAGTTAAGCCAAGTAGAGCTAGAAACAAATCTGCTTAAGGATGGTAACGGTACACCGATTTTACGTTTAAATATTGAGTTTGCTCGCGCTTGGTCTGAATTAGGTGAAGCCCTTAAAAAAGCGGATATCAATATTACTGACTTAAATCGCAGTATTGGGACGTATTACATTGAGTTAGTGAAGCCTGGTAACCCAGATGATGTGGGCTTTTGGTCGGGCTTGTTTGGTGGTGAGCCTGAGCCGATTAAAGTGCCTTTGCAGGTTAAGCTGAACCAAGCACGTAGCGGTGTGTATATTGCCATTCATGAAGATGCTGAAAATCTTGCTGAAGACGCACAAGCACAGTCACTACTGGAAAAGATTCAAGATAACCTCTAGTGCGATTCTGTAGTATTGGCAGTGGTAGTAAAGGAAACGGCACCTTAATTCAAAAGGGTGATACCTGCATTCTAATAGATGACGGCTTTACCCTTAAAGAATTTGAAAATCGTCTTGCTCAAAAAGGCCTTACGCCTCTGAATCTGAGCGCTGTGCTCATTACTCATGAGCACAGTGATCATATAAAAGGGGTTGGCCCTCTTGCCCGTAAATATCGAGTCCCCGTGTATTGTTCTCATGGTACCGCCCAACACGAGGGCTTAGGTAGTATTCCTAGCTTACAAGTCATTGATAGTCATAATGATTTTCAAATTGGTGAATTAACCATTTCACCGGTAGTTGTCCCTCATGATGCCCGAGAGCCCACCCAGTTTGTTGTGACGGATGGTGAGTTTACCGTGGGTATATTGACCGATCTTGGCAGTCTTACCCCTTATATTGTTGAAAAATATCGCCAGTGTCATGGTTTGTTAATCGAAACCAATCATGATGTGAATATGCTCAGAAGAGGGCCGTATCCACCTAAGTTAAAAGTCAGAGTGGAAGGGCCGCTTGGTCATTTGAATAATGAGCAAGCTGCGCAATTTTTAACGCAGGTGGATACTGAGCAACTGCAGTTTGTTGTGGCTACTCATATTAGTGGGCAGAACAACCAAGAAGATCTTGCCATACAGAACATCTGTTCTGCTTTGGGCTGTGAGCCTGATTGGGTGATTATGGCGAATCAAGAAACAGGTTTTGAATGGTGTGAATTGACGCCAATTGAGCAGATTTCTAGCAAAATGACCTCACTTTAAGTGAAAACCCCCGCATATTGCGCATGCTTAAGCTGCGTTTTCGTCGTGGTTGTGATTAAATTTGGTCAAACCTATTGATCATGATAGCGTTAGCCCTTGGTCAATCTTAATGATTACTTTTAGAAGGAAGATAACAATGAAAAAAATCCTTGCTGCAGCCGTTGTTGCTGCGTCTTTACCACAGGCAGCCAGTGCACTGCCATTAGTCGATTTCTATGCGGGCGGTTATTACTGGGATCAAACGGTTTCTGGTGATGCGGGTGCTGGTTCAAATCAAGCGGATTTAGAAGATGATTTAAACCTTGATGCTGGAGGACAAAATGTTGTGTATTTCGCATTTGAGCACCCAATTCCAGTAGTGCCAAACATTAAAATTAAGATGACAGATATGAGTTCTGACGGTAATGGTACACTGACCTCATCTTTCAACCTGGGTGGTGAGACTCTTACTGCGAATACCGCATTAAAAAGTGAACTAGACCTAACTCATACAGATTACACTTTATACTGGGGTCTACCACTTCCTATCGTGACGTTAGACTTTGGTTTAACACTGCGTCAGTTTGATGGTTCTATGTCTGCAGTTTCTACTGATGGCTCTAATCAATCGGCGTCTGCTGATTTAGATGTAACCGTCCCTATGGGTTACCTAAAAGCAGGTGTAGACGTGCCGCTAACAGGTCTATCTTTCGGCGGTGATATTAATGTGATCTCTTACGGTGATTCCGGTATTACCGATTACGATTTAAATATGACCTACGTATTGCCAGTGATTCCATTATTGGATGTGGGTATTACAGCAGGTTACCGTAGCTTTGATCTGGAAATAAACCCAGATGACTTCGGTGGTGGCGACGACGACCTGAATGCAAAAGCAACGGTAGCCGGCCCATACATTGGTTTGAGCCTTCATCTATAAACCATTATTGTTTGATATAAAGCCAGCTTAGCTGGCTTTTATTTTATACCTCAAGTTTGAGGTGAACGTTACGAAGTGGTTTTGGCTTATGCTAAGTGGTAAGTTTAAAAACTTTATGCTGGTTTGCTTGTCTGTATCTTTACTGGGTTGTGGTAATGATATTACCCGCTTAAGTGATGATGACTTGAGGCAAAAAATACAAGACTGTGATTACGCGGTAAGTTTATCCACCGCAGAGCATCAAGTCTGTGAAAATTATCATCGTGAATGTAAGCGTCGTTTAAGCGAAGGTCGCTTTGTTTGTACCTAAATATAAGAGAGTTAGTATGCGTAAATTACCTATGGTCGCTCTTGCGTCGGCTGTGTTGTTAGCAGGTTGTGGCGAGAAAGAAGTGGCATTAGAAACCAATGTAGACAAAATGAGCTACGGTATTGGCATGAGCATGGCACGTAGTGTGACGGGTCAGCCAATTGAAATTAACACTGAAGCTATGATTGCAGGCTTACAAGATGTGTTGAGTGAGCAGCCTGCTCGCTTAGAAGAAGAACAAATTCGTGAAGCATTTGCTGCGGTTCGTGAAGAGCAGATGGCCAAGCAGCAGCTTGAGTCTGAAGGTGTGCTAAAAGAAGGTGCTGACTATCTAGCCGCAACGTCTGAAAAAGAAGGCGTTAAAGCCACTGAAAGCGGTCTGCTTTATGAGGTATTGGTTGAAGGCACGGGCGATATGCCGTCTGAAACGGATACAGTAGAAGTGCATTATCAGGGTACGTTAATTGACGGTTCTGTATTTGATAGCTCGATTGAGCGTGGTACTCCAGCTAAATTCCCCGTTAACCGTGTGATTGCGGGTTGGACTGAAGCGCTTCAGTTAATGAAAGTGGGTGGCAAGTGGCGTTTGCATATCCCTGCGCAATTAGCCTATGGTGAGCAAAGCCCTAGTCCTAAGATCCCTGCAAACTCGACTTTAGTATTTGAAGTTGAATTGCTTTCAATCGAAAAATCTTAATCGATTAATAGGTTGTAAAAAAGCCCGGTTTTTACCGGGCTTTTTTGTGTTTAAAATTTATTCGTGTAGAGGGGGGTATCGATAGATTTAACAGAAAAATATTTAGTAAATTAAGTAAGGCAAGAAATAAAAGCTAAGAAAGTAACGATAGGAAGTATAATGGTCGGAGCAGAGAGATTCGAACTCCCGACCCTCTGGTCCCAAACCAGATGCGCTACCAGGCTGCGCTATGCTCCGAAAGTGGCTCCTCGAACTGGACTCGAACCAGTGACCAATAGATTAACAGTCTACTGCTCTACCAACTGAGCTATCGAGGAACTACAGTGCTGTCTCGGCGTTGCCTTGACTGCGGGGCGTATATTATTGACGAATGCCTATTTGGTCAACCTTTTTTTTCATTTTTTTTAATGTAAATACAATGACTTACAAAGGATAGTGACAAAAAGAGGGTTAAAGCATGAAATCCGTAAGATTTATGCCGTAGTCATTAGGGTCAAGCACTTGGGCGATGCGATCTTGGCATTCTGGAAGGCTGAGGTTTTTCACACTGATGTGACTATAGGCATTGGTTTTAAAGTCGAAAATGATTTTGACGACGGGTTTAAGGGTGTCTGCGTTCTCTTCAATGACTACTGCACCCGTGTCATTTGAGAGTTTGACGAATGAACCCACAGGGTACACGCCAATGGCCTTAATGAAGCTATGAACATAATGAGTATCTAGGTGCGGACCGCACCATTCCATCATGCGCTTGAGTGCGTTCGAAGGCGTCATGCCTTTGTGGTAAACCCGATCTGCGGTAATGGCATCATAAATATCGGCCACAGAAGCCATGCGGGCTTCTTTTGATATTTGCTCGTCTTTTAAACCTAAAGGGTAGCCTTTGCCGTCAATGCGTTCATGGTGCTGGGCGGCTACGTTAATGGATACCTGAGAAAAGCGCGCATTTCGTTGTAGGATCTTTGCGCTGTAACTGGCATGGCGTTTCATGATCTCGTATTCCTCTTCCGTCAGCTTATCAGGCTTATGTAGCACGCGGTCAGGAATCAAAATCTTGCCAATATCATGAAGCAGCGCCCCTGTAACGCATTGGTGAAGATAGGCCCGATCTAACTCAAGGTGTTTGCCCAGAATGGACATGAGCACGGCCACATTGACACTGTGTTCCATTAGATAATTGTCTTTTTTACGTATGCGAGACAAGCAGGCGAGGGCATTTTGGTTTCTGACGACTGAGTCCATAAAATTGTCGGCCATATCTTCAAATGGCGAGATATCGACGGCTTGGCCGGATTTGGCGGAACTCATCGCGTTATTTACCAAGTCCAGTGCTTCACTGTGAAGCTTGGTTGCTTTTTCGAGTTCTTTATTGAGTGTGGCAGATTTTACGTCTCTTTCCGTGGGGGCGTGTTGGGCAATATCTTTAATCTTAGTGTCGAGTTTTTGCTCATTGGCTTCTAGAGATATGGCCTCTGGGCTGTCAGTGCCCATGTCGGTGTCGATGTAGAGCTCTTTAATGCCCCGTTTAAGCAGTGATTCTATGGTCGCTTGATCTTTAATGCGGCCTTCTCGTTCATGTTCATGCAAACTAAGTCCATGCTGAGTAATATTCGCCACATACATTCCGGGCTTCAGGCTTTTTGTCTCGATTTTTTTCAGCATAGGATTCTTAAATAGGCTTTTGTATGAGTATAGAAGAGCTATTTCACATATCGAATTTGGCGAAAACTGTTAATATCTAAATAAGTTATAAATATAGGTGTATTCATGCAGAAAATAGCATTTCAGGGGCAGCTCGGTGCTTATAGTCATTTGGCATGTAAACATGTAAATCCGGATGCGCAAGCTGTTCCCTATGACAGCTTTGTGCAGGCTATCTCGGCGGTGGAACGCGGTGAAGCAAAATGGGCCATGATTCCTCTAGAGAATTCCAGTGCTGGACGTGTGGAAGAAATTTATCGTCAAATACCAAAAACCCATTTAAATATCGTCGCCGAACATTTTCAGCCGGTTTCTCATTGTTTGATGGCGCTTCCTGGCGCGACGCCTAGCTGGGTGATGTCACACCCTCAGGCATTAGCGCAATGCCACGATAAAATCATTGCTTTGGGATTAGAGTCTCGTGCTGAGTTTGATACAGCTGGTGCTGCAAAGTTATTAGGACAAAATGGCGATCTGACCGGCAGTGCGGTGGCCTCAGAATTGGCGGCCGACCTGTATGGCCTAAATATTATTGAGCGCCAATTTGAAGACATCAGCGGTAATACCACGCGTTTTATTGTATTAATGAAAGACGCTGCGGTAAGTGAATATGATGCAAAAAAAGCCTATGTTACGTCGATTTTATTTACCATGCGTAATATACCTGCGGCGCTTTATAAAGCCTTAGGTGGTTTTGCGACCAACGGTTTAAATCTAATTAAAGTGGAAAGCTATTTAGACAGCACCACGTTAAAAAGTAGCCAGTTCCATATTGATATCGCCGAGCACATTGACACACCTGCCATGCAAAATGCCATCGAAGAGTTAAAGTTTTATGCGTCTGAATACCGTTGGTTAGGAACTTATGAATCCCATGAGTTTAGAAAGTAGAACTTAAAATGTGTACGCCGTAATCGAATTATCTAAAAGAATAGGGAGAGCGCTTTGGATTGGAATACCTTGTTGAATGCAAAACGTTTTGGTGAAGATGAAAGTGCGCAGCTCAGTGAATCTCGCACGCCATTTCATAAAGACCATGACCGTGTCATTTTTTCTAGCAGCTTTCGCCGCTTAGAGCGCAAAACCCAAGTACACCCTCTTAGTGACAATGATCATATACACAGTCGTTTAACTCACAGCTTAGAAGTGAGCTGCGTGGGTCGCAGCTTAGGTGCCCAAGTAGGTGAAATGCTTGAGGAGCGCTTACCAAAGGGGATTACGCCTGCGGACTTAGGAGCCATAGTTCAAGCCGCTTGTTTGGCCCATGATATTGGTAACCCGCCTTTTGGCCACACCGGTGAGGACGCTATTCGGCACTGGTTTCGTGATAGTAAAAACGCCGCTTTTTTGCAGGGGTTGTCTAAAGAGCAAATTAATGATTTTCAAATCTTCGAAGGCAACGCTCAAGGGTTGCGCATTTTAACCCAGTTGGAATACCACCGATTTGATGGCGGCATGCGCTTAACCTATGCCACCCTGGGGAGTTTCCTTAAATACCCTTGGCACAGTGGTTATCAAGATCCGTTAAAAGGTGAGAAATTTGGTGTATATCAATCTGAACTGGCATTTCTGAATGAAATTGCGCAAGAGGTGGGTTTAATCAAGATCGAAGAGAACCGATATTGTCGGCACCCATTGGTCTACTTGATGGAAGCGGCCGATGACATTTGTTACGCCATTATCGACTTAGAAGATGGCGTGGAAATGAACCTGCTGCAATACAGCGAAGTTGAGTCATTACTGCTCAATCTAATAGGTGAAGACGTGCCTGCGTCTTATTTTAAAACCACTGCAGAAGACCCCGCACGAAGACGACTGGCTATTTTGCGTGGTAAAGCCATTGAAATCATGGTGAATGCTGTGGCACAGGCATTTATTGAGCAAGAACAAGCCTTGCTTAATGGCCAGTTGAAAGGGGATTTAATCGCATTGGCAGACCCAAAGGTGGCCAGTTGTATTGCACAAGCGAAAAGCCTTGCCCGTGAAAAAATATTCAAAGACCCGAAAAAGGCGTTAATTGAAATTGGCGCTTACACCACGCTTGGTAGCTTGCTTGACTCGTTTTTAACCGCTGTCGATGAAGTATTGGCAGGTCAAGGTGTGAGCTATAAATCACAACGGATATTGGATTTAATTGGCCGTCATGCACCACAGGCCGGTTGGGACAAATATCGCGCGTACTTGCGTGTTGTAGATTATATTGCGGGTATGACAGATGGATATGCTGTGGAACTGGCTCAGGCCATTAGGGGTCTGAGACTTTGAGCTTAAACCTGAGATTTATGGGTGAGATTCTGCGCAAGATTGGTAGAATGGCTCGGATTTTTAGCACATACCTAATAAAACAATGAGAGTTACATGGATATCGATTTCCCTTTAGTGTTAGTGGTGGCCACGTTTGTCACTGGTTTAGTGGCGTTGGCAGATAAGTTGTATTTTGCTAAAAAGCGCTTTGCATTAGTACAAGATCTTGAGTTACAAGGTGCGGCTTCTGAGCAGGTTGTTAGTGCGCAAAAAGAGCCTTGGTTAATTGAAAACAGCAAAGGCTTCTTCCCTGTATTAGCGTTAGTGTTGGTGCTGAGGTCTTTTCTGGTTGAGCCTTTTCAAATTCCATCCGGATCAATGGAGCCTACCTTGATTAAAGGCGACTTCATTCTGGTGAATAAATTTTCTTACGGTTTCCGTTTGCCGGTGATTGGCACCAAGGTGATAGAAGTGGATGACCCTCAGCGTGGCGATGTAATGGTGTTTATTCCGCCACATGACCCAAGATATTTCATCAAGCGTGTAATCGGTTTGCCTGGTGATCAAATTCGTTATTCCAATAAGCAGCTTTTTATTAACGGTGAGCAAGTCCCCCGTGAATTAGTGGGTGCTTTTCCGCATAACGCGCCACGTATTATTACCTATCAAGAAAATGACTATCCAGTTCAGCAATATGTGGGCATTCCTAGCCGCGGTGATGGTGAGTGGGTGGTGCCACAAGGGCATTACTTCATGATGGGCGATAACCGAGATAACTCCGGTGATAGCCGTTTTTGGGGCTTTGTGCCTGATGAAAATATCGTCGGCAAGGCCTTTGCTGTATGGATGCACTGGGAAGACTGGAGCAGCATTCCAAGCTTCTCGCGTAATAAGTTGATTCACTAAATTTTTAGCTACACTTATAAGACATCGCAAGAGGTCTTATAAGTGAAAGCAAAAAAGCATTGTCGGCGCTGTATCATGGCCCGTTGGGTGGCATTTTACTGTTTGTGTATCGGCTCATTGGTTGTATTCGCACTTAATCGAATATTACTGGTTTAATTCTGTCTGATTGGACTAGTATTTTGAGTTATGAGCAGTAGAATAGCGCCAAACCTTGAAGTTGGCTTGGCGTGGTTATGTATTGGTACCGAAAATTTTTGGCATCCTGTTCCTCAGTTATTACTCCCCCAATAAAACGCAGTTCTCTAGAACAAAAGAAAGTCGATAGACAAGCATGTTGTCTGACGCTTTACGACTGTAAGCAAACCCCCTTTAACAACAGGATTCAACGTTACATTAAGCACTTAAATGTGGCTGTGACTGTGAAGAATCTAAACCGTTGTCATACGTATCAAAAAGAGCTGTTATCCGGTGGTGGCAGGGCGCAAGTACCGTGTTTGCGCATTGAAAGCCCCTCGGGTAGTCGCTGGTTATATGAATCAGACGACATAATTCGCTATTTAGACCGAAAATTTGCCCCTAAATCTCAATCTAAGCGATTAGAACGAGCGCATTAATCAAGTATTAGGCATAATGCTCTACTACTATTAATTTAGGCACATAAGATTAGGAGTTGTAAGTTAGAGCATGGGACGCTCAGTCGGTTATCCTTTAAGAATCATCTTGGTTTTCATTACTTTGCTCATTTCCCTGTCCGCTTGGGGAAGCACGGTAGGCTTACTCGTGGATGCGCCAAGCGACCAAATCACCGCCTTCCAAAAGCAACTTAACGCCCAACTACCCAAGCATTCCATTGAACTGATCTCGGTGCCTCAGCTAAAGTCCCTCGATTTATCCTCTATCGATAAATGGCTCACATTAGGGCCCAATGCCCTTAATCAGTTACTCAGTCAGTTAAAGCCCAAAAAAGCCCCTGTTCTTGCGCTCTTTCTCCCTGATGCGGCTCGTATTAAGCTTAGTGCAGAGTACTTGCAATATTTTACCACCCTAGAAAATACCCCTGATATGGTGAAACAATTGGCTTTAATCCACGCCTTAGTGCCGCAAGCTAAGCAAGTGGGTGTGTTTTATTCAGGGCAGTATCAAGCCAATCGTGGGGAGCTGGATTTATTAGCTAAACGTTTTGATCTGAATTTGCACTGGGCAGAATTGAAAGACCCTTTGGATTGGGATCGCCAGGCGCTAAAAGTATTAGCGGATGTGGACCTTGTTCTAGGGGTGAATGATGATGCTTTATACAACACTACAACAATTCGCAGTATCTTGATGCGCTTGTACCGCTCTGGAAAAGCGCTCATTGGCCCAGACAAGGGCTATGTCAGGGCCGGAGCGGTTGCCAGTACCTATTCTGGCATTGAAGAGACCTTGATGGCAGCGGCTCAGTGGGTACGTAATGAGCACACTGCGCAACCCATTTTAAATAACCCTTATTTTAATATCAGCGTGAATGCTCAAGTGGCGCGCTCATTAAACATCGTCGTTGATGATGTTGCCTCCTTAGTTAAGCAAGTGAAGGAGGCCTCAGATGAGAAATAAGGGATGGAGCCTATACACTCAAACCCTGATTTTAGGCCTTGGCCCAGCGTTAATTTTATCCGTAGTGCTCAGTGGCTACTTTATTAATGTGCGGATTCAGGATGTAAAGCATGAATTGGACAATAAAGGCCAGTTGATTGCTGTTCAGTTGGCATCAACCGCGGATTATTTTGTATTAACCGGTAACCCTTCCATTATCTCCCCGCTTACTCGCGTGTTATTGGACGACAAAGACGTCGAGTTCATCGAAATTGAAGACATCGCTGGCGGCTTATTATTTAGCCAAAGTGATATGAAGATAAGCAGTAGCCCGCTGGAAAATGCCAAGAGCCGCTTAAGGTGGTACCAAGCGGACATCATTCAATACGATGTCCTAGCCGATGACGATGATTGGTTCACGAAACAGAAACAAGAAAAGATATTAGGGCAAGTTAGGGTCGGCTTATCGACTAATTTCGTTGAGCACAGGCAAAACGAAATTATCCTCAATGCTTTTTTAATCGCCAGTGTGGCCATGGGCATCTGTGGTTTGATCGCTTGGTTAAGTGGCGCGCGTTTAGTGACCCCTATTTCTCGATTGTCTGCCATCGTAGAACGGATGGCGCAAGGTGACTATAGTGCGCGTACCGCTGAATCCGCAAATGGGGAAGTGAAACAATTGCAAGAAGGCGTCAACACGCTTGCAAAAGAGCTGCAAAAGTCTGAAGAAGTCCAAGAGCATTATGTGGATAGCTTGATCAAAGAGCGAGAAGCATCCGAACAAGCCAATAAAGCCAAAAGTGAATTCTTAGCAGTCATGACCCACGAGTTAAGAACCCCCATGAACGGCGTGTTGGGTATGCTGCAATTGATGCAGTCGACGGTGTTATCCAAAGAGTAAGACGAATATGTCGAAATCGCTTTGTCCTCAGGTGACCACTTACTTGGCTTGATTAACGACATTTTAGATTTCTCTAAAATTGAACAAGGTAATATAGAACTGGATCAGAAGTTCTTTGACCTTCACCATAGTTTGCGCAGAATTGCAGATAGCTTTAAATCCATCGTTTCCAATAAAGACTTACAGTTCGAAGTGGATATATCTGCCATTGAGCACCTGCGGGTCAAAGCCGATGAAACACGCCTGCATCAGATTTTGGTTAACCTGCTTGGGAATGCAGTTAAATTTACCAAAAAAGGGTATGTGGGCTTAAGTATTGGTGATGTAGAGCGCATCAACGATCGCATTAAATTAAATATCATTGTCAGCGATTCAGGTAAGGGCATTAGCGAAGATAATATTGATCGCATCTTTGACGCGTTCCAACAAGAAGATGCCTCAATTTCAAGACAGTACGGTGGCACTGGGCTGGGTCTTGCGATCTCAAAACAGTTGGTTGAGAAAATGAATGGTGAGCTGATCGTGCAAAGTGCCGCTGAGCAAGGTTCGCGTTTCATCTGTCAATTCACCTGGGAACTGGCGACCACGCAAGCGGATTATCAGATTGAGGCTGAAGAAGAGCTGGCAGCCGAGACATTTTTATCGCGCGTTTTGTTAGTGGAAGACAATACCGTGAATCAAAAAGTTGCCCTCAAAATGCTCAAGGATTTTGGCCTTCACTGCGATCTTGCCGAGGACGGTTTGCAGGCCGTTCATCTTGCCCGTCAAAATCAATATGATTTGATTTTAATGGATCTACAGATGCCCAATATGGATGGCTATCAAGCCACGAAAGTTTTGCGTGAGGAAGAGGGGTTAAATAAGATCACTCCTATTATCGCCCTAACTGCCAACGCTTTGTACGATGTGAAAAATCAATGCCTGCAAGCAGGCATGAATGACTTCTTAGCCAAACCCTATAAGAAAGCACTTTTGCAGCAGCTACTGACACGCTGGCTAAAAGTAAAGGTCTGACTTAGCATTTATGCGTGACCACTTGAGCCAACGGCGCTCTTGAGGTTCGGGTTTTATTCGCATCCACTGTTTCATCTTCATAGCCAAAACTGATACCGAATAAAATCCCCATATCGTCATCAAGCTCGAAAAAATCGCGAACAATATTCGGGTAATAAGCCGTACTTGCTTGAGCACAGCTACCAATCCCATGGGCGGTCATGAGCAGCATTAAGGTTTGTGCATACATGCCCACATCCACGGCAATCGCAGGACTAAAATCCTTTCTCATGGTGATGAACAATACATGGGGGGCATCAAAAAATTGATAGTTTCGAGCCGTGGCTTTCATGCGAGCGATTTTATCGTCACGGGCAATATCCATTGCCCCGTAAAGTGCTTGAGCGCACTCAACTTGTCTGGTGCGCATTTCCCCTTCAAATTTAGGCAAACCGGAGAAATCTGGATTCATATTTTGACCATGCATAAAGGCATGATGCATCTTATCTTTTAAATCCTGACAGGCTTGGCCTGTGGCCAGCAAGACTTGCCAAGGCTGCACATTACAATTAGATGGACTTAGTTGTGCCGTGTTTAAAATATGATCGATCGTGTCTTGATCAATAGGGTCTGGTTTATAGCCACGTATAGAGCGGCGCTGGCGGATAGCGTCTTCAAGTGTCATGGGTTCATAGGCGGTCATGTTATCACCAGGTATTTGTTATTGTGTGTGTACCATAGCAATGAAACAAAAGCGGACACAATGGCGAAAGTTGACACAAATGCAGAGGTTATGGGGCGATTTGGTCACCCATGAGTATGTTAAGCGGGTAGCTGGGCATCCAAGCAATGGGCTGAATTTGGATCTGAACGTCGCTGGGCTTGATGCCAAATTTGGGCAGTGTTTGTTGCACGTTGATATCCATAGAATGGTCTTGCAGTACCCCTGCACGCTTAATGGCCACAATCTCCTTACCTGCCACTAAGATGCTAATGTTAAACGCAACCCAAGCTTGCGCCCAGGGGCCGTGCTGCTCATCCTCAAGGTGAAATGCGGTGTTGAGAATGGGGTTAAAACCAGACTCATCAATTTCTTTGGTCAGCTTGGATAATGTCAAAGACAGTTGATGGGCCTCGAGGTACGCGAACTTATTTTTTTCATCTAATGTGATGTCAGAAAAAAAGTGGGGTGTTTGCTCGCGACAGCCCAATATGAGCACTAAGGGCAAGCACAATATGAGTTTAAAGTTGGCCATAGGTTTTTTGTAAGCTCAGTACTTTGTTTAGATACTCGCGTGTTTCGGAGCTGGGCATTTGGCGGATGAGTCGGCGCAAGACATCATTCGATGACATGCGGTTGATGCTGTTCACTGAACCACTAATACTAGACTGGCCGGTCAGTGTGCGCATCACGCTGGTAGTGCCGGCATTGTAGGCGGCAATGGCACAATATAAGCGGCTTTTCGAGTCTTCAATGTCTCGTAAATAGCGGTAATACAGGATGTGTAAATACGCGGCGCCGACTTGGACATTTTTACGAGGGTTATACAGGTAACTGGGCGAAAGCACCTGACGCTTATTGAACAGCATTTGAGTGGCGTCTTGGCCCGCTGAGTGCGGCACAATTTGCATCAGGCCAAATGCCGGTATTTGCGATCTTGCTAGGGGGTTAAACGAACTTTCAGCATGAATGATGGCAAAGATTAATGATGGTGGCAGATTATAGGTTTGCGCATAATCATAAATAAACGATTTGTAGCGCTTTGCTTTCATGCGAATGCGCTTTTCAGGCAGTGAAATGATGTAAGTTGTGCGGTCATTGAAGGTGAAGGCTAGATTCAAAGAGGCAACCGCTGGGTAGCGGATATAGGCTGATTTAGTGAGCTTTTTGGCCATGCGTTCAATGGCTTTGATGGACGGGCGCTCGTCCCTGAATAATTCTGATAGTAATAAATCTCGCCCTAATGAACCTAAGTCTTGTGCGTAACGAATGCCCGCCAGGGATTCCATCTTTTGATTAATAGGGTCTTTGCGAATGGCTGTGGCCAAATCCATTTGCAGCAATTCCATTAGGGTGGCTTGCAGGTTCTGCTGCATTTGGCGGTAATTCAAGACTTTACCTGTATGGATGCTCGGCATCGTGATTTGAATTTCGTTGGCATTAAAGTCAATGGCTCGCTTTTGTTGGTAGTCATTGCTGTACATCACCAATCGAGTTTTACTGCTGATTTCTGCATCGGCCCAATACGCACGCAACTCAGAGCGATGCTCGATCATGGCTTGTTTAAAGTGGGATTTTAATTCTTGCTCCGTGAGCTGGGTGTCGGAAGCCTGACTGTCGGTATTGTTTTGTGATGGCTGATACCCCTTTGGAATAACCTGTACAGCGCTACTATTGGCAATGGGTACCAAGAATAAACTAATGATCATCACAGGTAGGTATAAGTTCATAGGTCTAAGGCTCGACTGGTCATAATATAAAGCTAGATAGGATGCTCATTAGAAGCAAAAAAAATCAGCGCTTGTGCGTAAAAGGTATAAGCATCATGTTTCAGGTTGTGATTCAGTTGACGTTTTTTTGAGCAATGTCACTGAGTGATTTTCAGTTTGTATCTATCCAGTAACGCCTGGTAATCATGACTCTTTAGGTACATTTTTAGATATCGATTGAAGTCTCTTATAACCTCATTCGCGCGAGGGTGCTGCCTGCTCATGCCGATGTGCAAAGGCTTGGACTCCAGAGTGATAGTGGTTACTTGCAAACTATTTTTTAAAGCGGCAGATCGCTCCAAATAAAATTGAGCCACGCTGCGATCGAGTAATGAAAAATCCAGGTCTTTAGAGGCAAGGTCTCTGAGTAGCGCGTTATATTGAGTCATGTAACGTCGATTGGGGTACTGCTGAATCTGAGCGCTGTATGCATAGTCATCCATCAGCCCGAGTGATGCAGAATAAGACAAAGCCTCATCTAAATTAGTTATTACTAATTTAGAGTCTTTATGATGCACTCCAATCAACTCGTTAATAAAGTAGGGGTCACTAAATAACAGGCGCTTCTCCCGCTGAGGACTTTTCCATAGTGCAAGGCTCACATCGTATTCACCCTCATCAATGCCTTGTAGGACCCGTTTCCAGGGGACGAACACCATGTCCACTGTGTAACCGGCACGGCTGAGGACGGCACTGACAATTTCAACACTCAAGCCTTTCCCTGGTAAGCTGCGAGCAATAAATGGGGGCCATTGAGTGCCTGCAAGGCTAAGGTGTTTAACCACCTCTGGATATTGCTGGCAAACTTGGGCAAGGGTTTTGTTTAACCCCTGGTTACTGATTTTGACGGCGTAATCATCTTTGAAGTTTTTGAGTAGGCTAATGCCTAGATAAGACGCATCATAAATGAGCCATTGCCCATCAATTCGATGCAAGCGTAAGGTAAATTCTCGGGACTCTTGCGAATGGCTCAGTGCCATCACCAGGGCCGATTTGGTTTCATTGGCATTGAAGGACTGTTCTTTTAAAACCCAGCGTGTGGGTTGCCATTCAAGCAAGGCCTGAGCTTGATTCGTGCGAAATTGACGGGTAAAACAACTTAAAAAGCGTTGTTTTTGGCTGATACTGGCACGCTTCCAATGACGACCCAATATCAACTGCGCCATACTCAGGGTATCGATATTAGGGCTGATGTGAGTGGCAATAAGGTTTTGATAATCAGCCAGTGCATGGGTTTGTAACTGCCCAATATCCACAAACATGGCGTCTAATGCACGGGAAATCTGCACATCCGGTTTTGCATGCACGCTCAATGACACAAGCAACCAACAAAATAAACCTAACCTAGCCATGAACTGCGTATCCTAAAAAGCGGTGCTGCTCTTAAAAAGATAGCAGAACCAAGGGATTACGCAGGCAGGATGAGTAAATCCTTAAGCTTAATGAGCCGTATGCTCGTTATGGCAGGTTTGATCTTGCAGACATTGTGATTGATGGATTAAGTCAGCAAAGTTTTGCATCAGAGCCGCTCGGCTTTTTAGACTCTCGTGGTACATGGCCATATTGGGGTATTGGTTTTCAGGAATGGCCACATAGCGAGTCAAGCGGGGCAGAGCGCGTTGAAATAAAGCCCGCTGCTTGGATCGGCTGCGGGCTTGTTGCTCTAATGACTCATTTGGGTAGGTTTTCAGTAACTTTTGTAGCGCAATTTTGTCTTTAAGTAGCAAGAGCAGGTCATCGCTGTGACCTGTGTGGCGTTCCTCTGCCAAGCTTGTCATGGCTAGGATTAGCCCTAGCGTTAAACTTAATGTGACCAATATACGTTTAATCATCAAGACAAATACCGATCTGGCTTACCCCTTGGTCTTTACTGAAAGGGATCAGCTTTTTAACCAAGTCCGCATGACTGATTTGGCTGGTAATGAGTTCATACAGTTGCGCTTCAAAGTCATGCTGTCTTAGCCATAATTCACTTTCCGATTGCTCAATACCTTGCAGCTCTAGCACTTCTTGCAAACGCTCACGGGTCATGTTTTGGATGTTTTGGGCATCTAAAATGCTGCTATCGAGTACCGCTTGTACACAGCTTTGAAGATTGACCATGGCGTCCATAGCAGGATAAGCGCCAAAGTGCTCGTAGTGCTCGGGGTCAGGGATTAAATCAGTCAGAGTATCCAGTTGATTTTCCATGTTCTTTAAACTGGTTAACTGGCCTCTTAAAAACTCCCAGACTTTGTTTAGAATTTTTCGGCTTTGTTGAAAGTCATCGTGCTTATTTTCAATTTCACAGAATAATTGAAAGTTCGGCATGCTGCGTTCACACAATGATGTGCAAAATGCCAGTTGTTGCCAGTGATTGAGTGCGGAAAAATCCATAAATGCTCCATTCGCGATTGGCTTAGATTATAGCGGCTAATAAATCTTATCCATAGGGTGCGACGCCTACATGATGAAAATAGACGTAAAAATATGGCATTTTTTGTCCAGCTTGCGCGTAACCCTCATAAGCCATTGTTTTTTTGCGCATTTGAAAAATCCGTCTAGGTTTATAAAAGGGATACAGGTTTAGCAGTACTGTAGTGAATCACAGTGATAGAAAAACCCAGATACGCGTTTAACGTCACACTGGGCTGTTAAATCATTAGAGCCAGCTCTAATGGATGAGAGGTATAAATGGCTAATCATATATTCATATTGGCAACCGTTATGCTGTTAGCAGGCATTTTTGGTGGGCTAGTAAACTACTACATGTATGGCGATCATGATCCGGATGCCACCAGCTTGCCCCGTTGCTTAGTGGTGGGGATTGGTGCGGCATTTTTAGTGCCGGTGATTTTGGACTTGGTCAATAGTGAACTCATATTAGAAACCCAGGGTGACCCATCGCGGTTATTAATCTTTACAGGGTTTTGTTTGATTTCATCCATTGCCAGCCGATTCTTCATCACCAACATGTCCGATCGTATTTTAGATGCGGCTCGCCATGCGAAAGAGCAATCTGACAGTGTGCATCATGACCTTCGTATTATTAAAAATGAATTATTACCGCTGATTGATACGGAAACCGAGCAGGATCTAGAACCTGATGAAGAGCCCGCTATCATGGATTACAGTGAAGATTTAGATGTCACCAGTTCGAAAGCGTTAAAAATGCTGTCAACTGGCCGATACATCTTTAGGTCCCTTGCCGGTCTGTGTCGTGAATCAAATAATGATGAAGCGACCATGTTGCAAACCTTAGGTGTTTTGGTTTCGCGCAGCTTGGCAGGCAAAGTTAGCGGGAAGAACGGTGTGCGTTGGCACATTACCGAAAAAGGTCGTCGTGTATTGGAGAGCCAAATGTAATTTGGTTTACCCAAGTTGACACCAAGGAAAAGTATTTAGGATAAGCCGACAATGATTTACCATTTAAAACAGCCATTGATGATTGTCGGTTTTATTTTTGCTTTTGCATTAAGTTTTAACGCCATGAGCGCAGATGAGGATACGCCTGCTGCGCTTTCTAATTCGGCTAC
>Ga0115005_10000408_pt1 | contig 33075 bp, 29 predicted proteins | sample ArcOceMetagenome_FD_87163 | JGI IMG/M metagenome (GOLD analysis project Ga0115005, IMG submission 87163) | Marine eukaryotic phytoplankton communities from Arctic Ocean - Arctic Ocean - Greenland ARC118M Metagenome | ecosystem: Environmental > Aquatic > Marine > Oceanic | place: Arctic Ocean...
CAGCAGACTATTGGTGAAACATTATCTAATGACATTTTCCTTACAGGTTATGCTTCAGCGCAAGCAGTTCCGGGGCCAATGTTTACCCTTGCGACATTTTTAGGTGCCGAACTATTCATACAAAATCCTTTGCTAGGTGCGGTAATTGCCACTTTAGCCGTTTTTTTACCTGGTTTTTTATTACTGTTAGCTTTTGAAAAATCGTGGCATTCATTAGCAACTAAGCCAAAAGTCGCAAGTGCGGTAATGGCGGTAAATGCAGCGGTGGTAGGTTTATTATTCTCGGCGCTTTATCATCCTATATTTACCAGTGCAGTAAGTTCAGTCGTGGAGTTAATTTGCGTTGTGATTGGGTTTTATTTACTACGAATAATCAAACTACCTATTATTGTTTTAGTACTGACATTTTTAGGCGTTGGCCTACTGCTCGGTCAGTTAGCACAATTAAATATAATTTAATGCTGATAATGTGAGCTTTAACTTTTCACTGCAGTTGTTTATTTGCTAAAATATTGCCAATTTAAACATTGCCTCAATATAACACGCTAAAACGAGAATTTTTTTATGCCTAATTACGCTGTTGGACACAAAACTCCTGATTCAGACTCGATCTGTTCAGCCATTGCCCTTTCCTATTTAAAAACAACGTTAGGTGAAGAAACCCTACCCGCCCGTTTAGGTGAACTTTCACCAGAAACAATGTTTATTTTAGACAAGTTTGGCTTTGAACAACCTGAATTAAAAACGAGTTTTGCTGGAGAAGGTATTTACATTGTTGACCACTCTGATCGTATTCAAGGACCAGATGATATTGATGAAGCTACAATTTTAGGTATTATTGATCATCATAAACTAGGCGACATAACCACTTCGACTCCTTTAGAAATATGGGTTCGCCCTGTAGGCTGTACTAATACAATCATCAAAATGATGTACGATTTTTATGATGTGGAAATTCCGAAAGACATTGCGGGCGCTATGTTGTGTGCGATCTTATCAGACACTGTTATTTTTAAATCTCCAACGTGCACTACGGCTGATATTAAGTGTGTTGAAGCGTTAGCCGATATTGCTGGTATTGAAGATCCGAAAGCATTGGGCATGGAAATGTTTGAAGTGAAATCAGCTGTATTGGGTACACCTATTCGTGACTTAGTATTACGTGATTTTAAAGACTTCAACATGCATGGTAACTTAGTTGGTATTGGTCAATTAGAAGTACTCGACTTAGCAATTTTTGATAAAATGAAGCCTGAATTGGTTGCTGACATTGCCAAACTCAAAGCAGAAGGCAATCGCCACACGGTTTTATTATTGCTTACAGATATCATGAAAGAAGGCTCTGAAATGCTAGTGATCAGTGACAATGATGACTTAACTGAAAAAGCATACGGCAAAGCAACTGTTGACGGTAAACTTTGGTTAGACGGCGTATTAAGTCGTAAAAAGCAAGTTGTCCCCCCACTTCAAGAGTCTTTAGTGTAAACATATAGGCTAATAAAATGAAAATTAATAACTCTGCCCGACTCAGCTATCAATTAATGACCGCCGATGACGCAGAGTTATTATATCAACTCGATCAAGATCCTGAAGTTATGCGCTTTATCAGTGATGGTAAGCCCTCTTCACGAGAAACCATTGCACACGTTTTAGTACCTCGTATGCAAGCCTACCTCAACTTAGATAAAGGCTGGGGATTATGGCAGGTCAATATTACTGAAACGGATGAATACATTGGCTGGGTTCTGGTGAGACCGATGAATTTTTTCTCTGACTTACCTGAATTTACTAATTTGGAACTCGGTTGGCGATTTTTTCGTTCTTCTTGGGGCAAAGGTTTTGCGAGTGAATCGGCTCAACATATCAAAGATGCCTTAGCAGTAATGCCTGAATACAAAAAGTTCAGCGCCATTGCCGATGAAGAAAATCTAGGGTCTATTGGTGTCATGAAAAACCTAGGTATGTCGTATATTAAAACTTACCTGCATATTGACCCTTTATTTGAATGCAACGTCGCTTACTATCAAATAGAAAATTAACTCTCTGCCTTCGTACCACTCACTTATTTTTCACTGACCAACCTACATTACTCTTTTATTTACTTTAGAGCAGACATAAAAAAACTCACCAATGTGAGCTTTTTACTGTTTTACTATAATTTTCAGCGTTAGTGATTAAACGCGTTCGATTACCGTTGCAATACCTTGGCCTAAACCAATACACATAGTCGCTAAACCAATGTTTACATCTTGACCTTCCATAAGGTTCAATAAGGTACCGGTAATGCGTGTTCCAGAACAACCTAATGGGTGACCAAGCGCAATTGCACCACCGTTTAAGTTAATCATCTCTTCAGCTTTGTCTTCTAAGCCTAACGATTTAACACATGACAATGCTTGAGCAGCAAAGGCTTCATTAAACTCAGCTAATTCGATATCAGCTAAAGATAAGCCTGCACGTTTCAATGCTTTTTTCGTTGCAGGAACAGGACCAAAGCCCATCGTTGAAGGATCACAACCCGCAACAGCCATACCACGAATTTTAGCACGAGGTGTTAAACCAAGTTCTTTAGCACGGTCAGCTGACATAACTAACATTGCTGATGCGCCATCAGACAACGCTGAAGAAGTACCAGCGGTTACTGTACCATTTACAGGATCAAATACTGGACGTAAACCGCCAAGCGTTTCAATCGTTGTATCAGGACGAATAACTTCATCATGCTCAATAAGCGTTAATGCGCCCATGGCATCATGCCCTTGAGTAGCAACTATTTCATTATCCCAACGACCAGCAAGTTGTGCTTCATAAGCTTTTCTATGCGAACGAGCGCCAAACGCATCTTGTTGCTCACGCGTAATACCGAATTGCTTACCCAATAATTCAGCGGTTAAGCCCATATTACCCGCTGCACGAGAAATATATTTACTTAGTGCTGGATCGAAATCAACATCGTACATCATAGGAACATGTCCCATGTGCTCAACACCACCGACGATGAATACATCACCTTGGCCACACATGATATTCGTTGTCGCATCATGCAAAGCTTGCATTGATGAACCACATAAACGGTTAACCGTTACTGCGCCAACTGTTTTTGGAATGTCAGTTAATAACTGTGCATTACGCGCAATGTTAAAACCCTGCTCTTTCGTTTGCTTAACGTTACCCCAAATAATATCTTCAATTAATGAAGGGTCTAAATTAGGGTTACGCACTAATAATTGCTGCATTAGATGTGCTGACAAACCTTCGGCACGAATATTACGAAAAACGCCAGCTTTAGAGCGTCCCATCGGTGTACGAATACAATCTACAATGACTACTTCTTTCATGATTTTCTCCTTAGCTTATGCTGTTTTTACGTCGGTGTTAAAATAAGATTTACCTGATTTTTCCATTTCGCGTAATCCGTCAGTTACCTGATAAATTTCGCCTAAATGAGCATAGCTATCAGCCATAGCGATAAAGTTAGTTAAACCTAACGTTTCTAAATAACGAATTGCGCCGCCTCTAAATGGAGGGAAGCCAATACCGTAAATTAAGCCCATATCAGCCTCAGCTGCAGTATCAACAACACCTTCTTCTAAACAACGTACTACTTCGTTCACCATAGGGATCATCAAGCGAGCGATAATATCTTCACTACTAAATTCTTTTTTATCCGGACAAGTATTTGCAAATAATGCATAAGCATCTGCTGACGCTACCTTTGTAGGGCGGCCTCTTTTATCTTTGCCGTAATCGTAAAATCCTTTACCATTTTTCTGACCTAAGCGTTGATTAGCATATAACGTGCTTACTGGGTCATTATCAATTTTTTTCATGCGTGTTGGAAAACCAGCTGACATAACGCCCGTACAATGATCTGCAGTATCAACACCGACAACATCAAGTAAGTAAGCTGGGCCCATTGGCCAACCAAACTGTTTTTCCATAATTTTATCAACAGCAGAAAAATCAACACCTTCAAGCATTAACTGGCTGAAGCCAGCAAAGTATGGGAATAAAACTCGGTTGATATAAAAACCAGGACAATCGTTAACAACAATAGGTGATTTACCCATTTTAGCAGCGTAAGCAACTACAGCAGCAACAGTTTCTGCAGACGTATCTTTACCACGAATAACTTCAACCAATGGCATTTTGTTTACGGGATTAAAGAAATGCATGCCACAAAAATTTTCTGGTCGCTTAACGCTTTGCGCTAATAAATCGATAGAAATAGTTGAAGTGTTAGACGTTAAAATCGCATCGTCGTCAAGGTAACTTTCGACTTCAGCTAATACCATCCCTTTCACTTTAGGATTTTCAACAACCGCTTCAACAACAATATCTACGCCTTTTACACTATCGTAACTCAGTGTTGGTGTAATATTATTTAATACGCCAGCCATTTTTTTCACGTTCATACGACCGCGTTCAACTTGTTTCGTTAAAATACCTGATGCCGTGTTTAAACCTAAATCGAGTGCCGCATCATTAATGTCTTTCATAATGATTGGCGTGCCTTTATAAGCCGATTGATAAGCAATACCACCGCCCATAATACCCGCACCTAACACGGCAGCTTTACTGACTTTTTTAGTGGCCATCTTGGCAGCTTTCTTTGCTTTACCTTTAACAACTTGGTCTGCCATGAACAAACCGATTTGCGCAGTTGCAGCATCAGTTTTAGCCAATTTTGCAAAGTTAGCGTTCTCAATCAGCATAGCTTCTGTTCGGCCTAAAGAAGCAGCCGCTTCAATAGTTTTAACCATCATCATTGGTGCAGGGTAATGTTTACCTGCTTTAGCGGCGATCATACCTTTACAAGTATTGAAGGTCATAATCGTTTCAACGGGACTAAGTTTTAACGCTTCAAGTTTTTGTTGACGCTTTGCTTGCCAATCTAACTTTCCAGCCATTGCTTGTTTAAGCATGTTCATCGCAGCTTCACGTAAATGTTCAGGTGCAACAACGGCATCAAGTAAACCTACAGCCATCGCTGGAGCAGGTTTGAATGCTTTACCTGTAGACATCCATTCAACGGCGTTATCAGCACCAATAATGCGTGGTAAACGTACTGTGCCACCAAAACCAGGAATAAGACCTAATTTAACTTCAGGTAAACCAATAGAACATGTTGTATCGGCAATACGGTAGTCACAAGCTAAGCTCATTTCACAACCGCCACCTAAAGCAAAACCATTAAGCGCAACGACTGTTGGCAGGTTAATATCTTCAAATGAATCAAAAACATCTGAACCACCTTTGATCCAAGGAACAAGTTCCTCTTCTGGTAGTTTAAACATTTCTAAAAATTCAGTAATATCTGCACCAACAATAAAGTTAGATTTACCTGACGTAACTAAAACGCCTTTGGCATCTGTACAATTGTTAATGGCAGCAACCACTTCAATATATTCTTTAAAAGTTGCCTGATCGAACTTATTCACTGAACCTTGAGCATCGAATTTAAATTCAACAATGCCGTCATCCAATAATTCGGCAGAAAGGTTTTGACCTTGAAATAACATGCCTAATTTCCTCGTTTAGTGGGATAAAAATAGGGGGCTGATCTCAATTAAATAATAATTTAATGATCAGTTTTTATAATAATAGACGATTGAGTGTGCCTTGAAAGAAAATTAATTGCAAATTATTTAAACAAGCGTTTTAATTATGCGTTTCATTTTATGGAAAACTTACAAATAAAATTCTAAAGTGAGCCAAAAAGAACGGCTATTTTGAGGGATTAATGAGTTAGTGAAACCAATACTGCGTTGAGTAAAGTCATTTCCTGAGTCTGCCGCTTTTATCCCAGGCAACATGTGTTGGTGATCAAACAAGTTATTCACTTTCAAACTAATACTGTATTTTTGACTCGTATAATTAACCGCTATATCAAAAACAAACCGAGAACCAAGCTTAATACCCTGTTCAGATAAGGGATTCCGCGAATATAAATCGGTAGGAGAATAATAGTTACTTTTAAAGTTAAGCCCAAAATGATTATTCAATGGAAAGTATACTGAAGCATTTATTTTATGAGGGGCAATATCGCCTACACGTGCGTCATCGCTAATCCACTCATTTATCTCATGTTCATACCTTCGATTCGTTTGAGGGTCTGTGTAAGTATAATAAAAGTTACCGGTTATTTTATCTCGTTGATCAAGAAAGTTTGGATACTCAAATCGTCCTCTATATTCAGCACCCCAAATATCTCTAGAACCATCGTTAATGGCTGATTCTCGAATAACATTTTTATATGAAGCAACATACAATGAGAGTTCATGTAACCAGTGTTCTTCTTGCTGCATCAAAATTAATTCAATATTTTTCGCTTTTTCAGAAGATAAGTTTACATTTGATTTCCGTCCACTCCAACCGCCATATAACTGCTCTGCGGAAGGTTCTTGAAAAGCCTCTCCGTAAATAAGCTTAAACACTGTTTTCTCATTCGCTAATTTATATATCCCCGCTAAACGTGGACTAATAGATTCACCCCAGATACTATTATCATCAAACCGCAGACCTACGTTAAATATCCATGGGAATACATCATAAATACCACCAACATATAAACCTTTATCAGAAAAAGTTTGGCGGTTATCACCAGGTACATTATTTAATGGATGTTCATTGAAGGTGTAAATTTCATCCGTACTGTGGAAGATTCCTGCGCCTTGTCCGTAAGGACCCAGATCAGACGTCGGGGTTGTAGAGCTATATGAACCTGACCAATAACCAGGAATATCATAGGCTTTAGTAACATCACTTTTTTTATAACGCCACCCCGTTAATATATTCCATCGTTCATTTAGATGGTATTCCGCATCTTGCGTTAACTCAATAGCTTCACTGGTCGTATTCCAATGAGTAAAGCTAATAAAAGAGGTGTTCTTCATATTATCTTGAAAGTCAGGTTCAGCCTCTGCCCAATTTCCCCAAATTCGATTATCACGATACAAACCTAGACTCTTAACTGATAGCTTTTGATTTACATTGCCTTGATGTTCGACATACAGTTGATTTGAATTTTGCTTCCACGAACTATTTGCTTGCCCTCTATCCGCCGCATATTGAGCGCCATACCCCTCATCAACTTTCCAATGAATCAGTCCTAGCTTGTAATTTTGATAAGTAATATCAGCAACGATACCTATATCAACCGTTGGATCAGAATAATGATCCATCCTATTTCCATTCACGTTTAAATCACGGATAGGCCCCCAAATGGTTTCACTTTGGTAAAGATCATTACTTAAGAATCCCCATCGATTCGACAGGTCTTCTTCATCACTCGAAAAATTTCGGGCAGAAAAACTATAACGTAAGTCATTAAAGCGACCGTTAGCTGATATTTCTATGCCCTTAGAGTTCCATCGGCCCAGTTCAGCCCTAGCAGTTATTTCGTGTTGTCTTTTCGTAAAGTCAGTAGCATTCTTAGTAATGATATTAATGATTCCCATAAAAGCATTAGGCCCATAACGAACAGATGAAGGCCCATAGAGTACTTCAACGCGGGAAATATTTGAGACAGGATATTGTCGACTAACTACAGCGATTTGAGTCCATAGGTGGTTATCAATCACGCCATTAACCATGAAAAGCGTTCGACTTGATGCAGGCGTTCTATAACCACGTTGATAAAAAGTTAAATGTGTTGCGCCGCTAGTTACCACACTATCAAATCCAGGTAAGTCAGCAAGGACTTCAACTAAGCTGGTATAGCCACGCTTTTTAAAATCATTTTCCTCAATGACTATCATTGCAGCAGGAGCATCTGATAAAGATTCTTCAATACCACTCGCTGTGGTTACTTTGACATTCATTAATGAACTCAATGAAAGCTGAAATAGATCAACCTCAGTTTCTTCAAAGGCTTGTATTGAAAAACTTAACAATAAAAAAAATGTAAAATAAATTTTGGTCGCTAGTTTTAGCATACTACAACTCAATAATGATGATATGACGAGTACATCCATTAAAAAAAGGGGAAAACTCTCAGTAATAAACTGTAATCGAATATCTTTTTATGTTGCACCAACGGCACGTAACAAGCCAATTTTTTGGTACACTCTAATACGCTAGCAAGCATAATATTCATAATGCCTATGTCTGCGACTCATTCAGCATCACTTTCCCTTCGCCACTGAAAATACTAAAATTATCTGTCAGCTTATGTGTACTAAAGGCGTTAATAACTGAAAGCTTTAAAAGGTAAACCTATTTTATAATTTGAGATAAACATTTATCATCAATATATTTTATAGACTCACCAAATAATAAGTATTCCCCTGAAGTCGTGGTATCAAGACAACCTAAAATGCTCATCAATGTTGATTGATCTAAGCCAGGTGCACGCCATTATCGTAACGAATTCATTATGGTCAATCTTTAGGAACATTATTTAATGCAATAACATGTGTTTCAACCTTCACCATAAATTCGAGTGATGTAATCGATTTTGATCATTGGTTACACTTCATGAACATAAATCCTTATTAATGCGATTACTTTTATCCTAAAAATAAAGGTAAAATAACTAGCATAATAATACATCGTTTTAAATTTTAATCATATACTTCTGAACTGTAATCATTTGTTTCAACGAAGACAACGTTTTATAGTCGCGGATTATTGGAAAATAATGTCAATTAAAGAACGCCTTAATAAACCTGAAAATTTGTTACTCGCCATGGCATTTATTATGCCGTTAATTTTTAGTGTTTGGATGGTTTTACTTAATAATTTTGTGATTGAAAAAGCAAATTTCACGGGTAAAGAAATTGGGATTCTACAAAGTTTACGTGAAATACCCGGCTTTCTTGCATTTACTGTTATTTATGTATTACTGTTTATAAAGGAACAAAAGTTAGCCCTTATTTCATTAGCCATTACCGCTATAGGTGTAATAATAACGGGATTTTTTCCTTCAGTGATCGGGCTATATCTCACCACTATGATTATGTCTGTTGGCTTTCATTATTTTGAAACAGTGAACCAATCACTCACAATGCAATGGATTGATAAAGATAAAACAGCCCACTTTTTAGGGCGTTTATTGTCAGTAAAATCAGCCGCTTCATTACTGGCTTTCAGTAGCATATGGTTAATGATGGAAAAATTTTCGTGGTCATATCAAAGTACCTATGCACTCTTTGGCGGCCTTGGCCTAGCACTCACGATTTGTTTAGCATTTTCCTTCAAAAATTTTCCCGTTAAGGTTGAACAAGAAAAGCGTCTTATCTTGCGTAAACGTTATGGGCTATTTTACGCATTAACTTTTTTTAGTGGTGCTCGGCGTCAGATATTTACAGTGTTCGCTGGCTTTTTAATGGTAGAAAAATTTGGCTACAGCGTTGCTAATATTAGCGCGTTATTTTTAATAAACTATGTATTTAATTGGTTATTCGCTGCAAAAATAGGAAAATTGATTGGGATTATCGGTGAGCGCCGTGTACTTAAATTTGAATATATAGGGTTGATTACAATATTTATTGCTTATGGTTTTGTTGAAAACTCGACTATCGCTGCTGGTTTATATGTCATTGACCATTTATTTTTTGCACTCGCAATTGCCATTAAAACGTACTTCCAAAAGATAGCAAAGCCTGAAGATCTCGCTTCAAGTGCGGGTGTAAGTTTTTCAATCAATCATATTGCTGCGGTGGTTATTCCTGCCTTACTTGGTATCGTATGGATTTATAATGCATCTTGGGTTTTTTATATTGGGGCTTGCTTTGCTTTTTGTTCGTTGATTTTATCGCATTTTATCCCGTGTAATCCACGAGAAGGTGTAGAGTTTAGATATCAAGAAACATCTTAAAAATATTAAGTAATAAAAAACCGAGACATATTATCTCGGCATTTCTGTATCACAACTCATGTAATTAGCGAATTATAAACTGACGTTAATTGTTATTATGTAAGAAGGTTAAAAACTCATCAGCAGGCATAGGTTTAGCATAGAAGTAACCTTGCACTTCGTCACACCCTTGGGCAATTAAGTGCGCTTGCTGAGCCTCTTCTTCAATCCCCTCAGCAATAACTTTCAAGTTCATTTGCTTACCTAGGTTGATAATAGTATCTGCAATTAATGATTGCCCTGGATCAGCAATATCTGTAATAAATGAACGATCTACTTTTAAACGGTCAAGTGGTAGCTTTTGTAAATAGCTCATTGATGAATAACCTGTACCAAAGTCATCAAGTGCAATACTTATTCCTTCTTTCTTTAACCTTACAAGTGCATCGATAACGACTTGTGGTTCATCCATTAAAATATTTTCGGTTATCTCTAATTCAAGTTTACTTGGTTTGACATCATAGCTAATCGTTGCTTGGATAATGCTATCAACGAAGTTGTCTCGTTTAAATTGAGGAATCGAAACATTCACTGAAATACCCACATGATCAAATTGCTGCTGTTCTAAAACTTTGATTTGTTGACACGCTTGGTTAATAACCCAATCACCAATTTCTATAATTAAACCCGAATATTCTGCGAGGGGGATAAACACTGCAGGTGAAATAAACTTACCTTCAGCAGTCCGCCAGCGAAGTAATGCTTCAGCCCCAATGACTTTCCTTGTGACTAAGCTAAGTTGAGGTTGATACCAAAGTTCTAGACGATTATCTGCAAAATCAGTGCGTAGTTGCCTGATCATCCCTAAACGCCAAAGCGTTTCATCTTCCATTTCTTGTTTATAATAAACAAAATTTTCGTGATCACTTTTCTTGGCTAAGTTTAACGCAATGTTTATTTGGTTAAGCACTTTTACACCTTGTGAACCCGCACTCGTTTTTGCACACAAACCAAAACATGCAGTTACAGGTAAGCGTTGCTCTCCTGCCCTAAATGAACGATGAAACAATGACATGAGTGTATCAGGATTTACTTGGTCTGCAGGACCAATTACACCAAAAACATCAGCACCAACACGAGCAAATTGACAGTCTTTGCCAAGTTCTTTTAGCCGTACTGTAACAGCAAGAAGCAGTTTATTACCTAAATCTTGTCCTAAGCCGTCATTAATATCACTAAAGTGATTTAGGTCTATTAAGGCCGCAACAAGGTTTACTTCTTCTGATTGGCTAAAGTGGTCAAGTCGATTTACAAACTCTAAACGATTCGGTAATTCTGTTAGCCAATCACGATACGCAGCATTGCGTAATTTCTGAAATAAATGAACATTTTCATAGCCAATAGCAATATTAGCTAAAAATACTTCAATTAACTGAGCTTGAATTTCAGTTAGCGCCTGCTCAAGTTGTAGATAAATAACAGCACGGTATCCACCACTCGCTAAATACAACAACGCAAAATTACTACCATAATTATTTTTTTTCTGAGTAAAACCACTGCAAATACGTTCTTGCAAAAGATTATCATCTATTAAAGATACTTTTTGATCTATTAATGCTTTGCTATGACCAAGTTGTCCTAAAATATGTAGACTTAAATCATCAGTGCCTTCAATAATGCCCTGTCCTCGAGCACAAAAAACACTCGATTGGCTATCACTCAGAAGGTTCAACTGCGTGAGTACACCTTCTGCATATTCATGAATACAGTGTAATTCTAATAATTCAGCGGCAGCGCTGATAATTTTTTCTAAACCGATACGATTTTGATTAACAGAATGTATTTGTTGGTATGAACGAATTGCAGCATAAACGGTAGTTACTAATTTACGACGTGTGAGTTCTGTTTTAGTTTTGTAGTCATTAATATCATAATCTTTAATGACGCTTTCTTCAGGCGCATATCCTGGCTGACCTGTTCGTAATACAATACGAATATCTTGTCTTTGTAATGTTTCTCGAATATGTTTGACTACATTTAAACCCGCATCATCAGTTTCCATTACAACATCAAGTAATACCAGAACAATATCAAGGTGTTCTTCAATAAGCAGGCATGCGTCTCGACCTGAGTAGGCATGAATATACTCTAAGTTTTTACCTAAAACGACTAAATCAGATAATGCTAATTGTGTAACAGAGTGAATTTCAGGGTCATCATCAACAATCAGAACCTTCCACGTTTCACTATTACCATTAGTAAGGATCTCATCTTCATCACTATCATCGATAAATAAAAAATCGTCATTAGTATTTTCGGAAGCCTGCATATAACCCTCAATTAATCAGTAATAAAACAACTGATTAATATTTTTTGTTCATCAAATTAAATGATGACTTTTACTTCTAATATCTTACATAATAAAAGTCGGTTGAAGAATATTCAACCTAGTTTTACAATTAAATTCATAATAGAAGTTAGTTGTTGATTTTATGTTAAGTTTAGATGAATAAACAGAAAATTGCTGATTTATATTTTCCAGCGTATGCTAAGTAAAAATAGTAATAAAACTAATAGATTAGTTACGGGATTTTTTATGAAAGATATAAATGAGCCTTCTGCTTCAGAAATTGTTGTTAATAATGAATCTAATAAGAGTGCCGTAGTAAAAAAAGAGACCTCTAGTACACAAAGCAGTGGTAATAAAAAGAGTGCGGGGATTTCTTCGCAAATGCAACTTTTAGGTTTAGCCAAAAGTTTTGTGCTTGATGGGGGGGTAGTTTCCTTAGAAAAACAAATGCCACTTGAGGATAGAGCACAAAAAAGAGTTAGGATTTCTGCATTGCGAAAACAGCAAAACCTTGAATCTATTATTCAAAAGTCTTTAGCATACTGTTCTAGTACTGAGGTTACTGATAAAGCGGATCCAGACTGGTTCGTCACTTTCACTCAACTTGCTGAAGATGTTAGTAATCAAACGATGCAAAATTTATGGGCGAAAATCCTATCAGGAGAAATATCTCAACCCGGCTCATTTTCAGCTAAAACGCTAAAAACTTTCCGTTCGATGAATATTACTGACGCGAAGTTACTCGCGAAGGCTTGTAGTTTGTCCGTATCCGATCAAACTAAAAAAAACATACGTATTATCTCTGGTGCTTATCAAACACCTAGCCTGTTTAATTTTTTCAGTAAAAACAGAGAAAAAAACATACCATTAAGTCAATTTTCATTGAGCTATGCTGATTTATTAATTTTAGCAGATAACCATTTAGTGTTTATTCAAGAAACAGAATCTAGTCCGATGAATAAATATGAAAAGTTTACTTTTAGTTTTAACAATACACCGCTGACACTCGCCGCAAAAAAACAATCTTGTGTATTAAAGTTTTACAAGTTCACACCGATTGGCAGTGAGTTAGCGAGTCTGATTAGTGCTAATGGCGACAATGATTATTTGCAGTTTTTAAAAAGTGAATTGAGCGTAAACTTTTCTGTTGTTGAAAGTTAAAAAGGACAAACACTCGTTATGCTTGTCCTTTGTTAAATGTTTAGTGCGAATGAGTCTAAATTCCGTCGCCGTCGGTATGTAAACCACATTCACGCGCCATACCACCGAAACGGGTATCACTTTCAGTCATCCCCAACGTTAATGGTCTAGTACTATGGGTGTCCCCAACCGAAACATAACCTTGATCCCACAACGGGTGATACGGCAAGTTATGCTTAGTGAGATATTCGTGAACATCTTTGTTACTCCAATCAATAATTGGATGTACTTTAAAACGGCCACGTAAAACACTCACAACAGGCAAGCCTTGACGATGCTCAGATTGCTGACGACGCACACCCGAAAACCATGTAGCGGCATTAAGTTCGTGTAAACCACGCTCTAATGGCTCAACTTTATTACGGCGATTATAGGCTTTTAAAGAGGTATCATCTTTCGACCATTCTTCGCCATATTTTGCTTGTTGCCATGCCGCACTTTCTGTTGCGCTATATACTTGTAAATTCAAGTTTAAACGGTCAGTAAGCTGTTCAATAAACTGATATGTTTCAGGAAACAAATGTCCGGTATCTGTTATTAATACTGGAATATTGGCGTCAACTTGCGTCAACATATGTAACATAACCGCCGACTGAATACCAAAGCTTGACGATAAAACAAATTGTGATGGCAAATTTTCCATCGACCATTCAACACGTTCGGTAGCGGTTTGCTTTTCTAATAACTCATTCCATTGATTCAACCATGGCTTAGGTAAAGACGCTGGGAAACGGTTATTAATCGGTGCCTTTAGCGCTGTAACATTCGCACTGCTACTTATAATTTTAGTCATGAAAATCTCGCTTACTGTTTTTCACTTCTGCGATGATACCTGTTCGTATAGTAAAGTCGCCAAACGCTTCGTTAGAGGTACGTTCTGAAGACCAACGAGCGATTAACGCATCCATTTCATCAAGAATGTCTTGTTCGCTTAAGTTTTCTTTATACATTTTTGGAACACGCGTTCCGGCTAGGTTTCCGCCTAAATGCATATTGTATTTACCCGGACCTTTACCGACCAAACCAATTTCCGCTAACATTGCACGGCCACAGCCATTTGGACAACCGGTCACACGTAAAATAATACTTTCGTCACTAACATGATGCTTAGCTAAAATGCCTTCAACATCCGTAACAAAACCCGGTAAATAACGCTCGGCTTCTGCCATCGCTAATGGACAAGTAGGAAATGCTACACAAGCCATTGAATCTTTACGTTGCTTTGAAACTGTATCGTTCATCAAACCATATTCACGAGCAATCGCTTCGATTTGTGCTTTATCTTGTGTTGCTACACCCGCCACAATTAAGTTTTGGTTGGCGGTCATGCGGAAATCACCTTTGTGAATTTTCGCAATTTCAGCAACGCCAGACTTCAGTGGCTTACCAGGGTTATCAAGTAAACGACCATTTTCAATAAATAGCGCTAAGTGATGCTTACCATCAAAACCTTCAACCCAACCTATACGATCGCCACGTTCAGTGAATTCATAAGGACGAGATGTTTCAAAAGTAATACCGGCACGTTTTTCAACTTCCGATTTAAATGTTTCTACACCGACTCGGTCAAGTGTATATTTAGTTTTGGCATTTTTACGGTTTACTCGATTACCCCAATCGCGTTGTGTGGTAACAACAGCTGTTGCAACATCTAAGGTATTGGCTAAAGGTACATAACCGAAATCGTCAGCTTTGCGAGGATACGTTGACTTATCACCATGTGTCATGGCTAAACCACCGCCAACAAGTACGTTAAAACCGACTAATTTGCCATCTTTCGCAATCGCGATAAAGTTTAGATCGTTAGCGTGAACGTCAATATCATTTTGTGGCGGAATAACGACCGTTGTTTTGAATTTACGCGGTAAGTAGTTATCGCCTAAAATAGGCTCTTCGGTCTCTTTACCTTCAGGGCCTTCAAGCTTTTCACCGTCTAACCATATTTCGGCATAAGCTCTTGTTTTTGGTAGTAAATGCTCACTAATCTTTATTGCCCATTCATAAGCTTCTTGATGAAGTTCTGACTCAATAGGATTAGAAGTACATAAAACATTACGATTAACATCGCCAGCAGTGGCAATTGAATCGATGCCAATACTGTTTAATGTTTGATGCATTAGTTTAATATTTGGCTTTAATACACCATGAAACTGAAACGTTTGGCGCGTCGTTAAACGAATACTGCCATAAGATGTGCTTTCTTGAGCAAATTTGTCGATAGCTAACCATTGCTCTGGCTTGATGATACCGCCAGGCATACGAGCACGTAACATAACATTATGTAATGGTTCTAATTTTTGCTTAGTACGTTCAGCACGAATATCACGGTCATCTTGCTGATACATACCGTGAGTTCTAATTATGTGGTAATTGTCGGCAGTAAAACCACCCGTAGTTTGATCTTTTAAGTCATCAACAATAGTGCCACGTAAATAATTACTGTCTGCTTTTAAACGTTCGTTATCGGCTTGTTTACCTTCAACAATTAAGGGTCCAGGACCTGTTAATAAGGTTTCTTTATTTGTTGTTGTCATTAGTAAACATCCTTCTGAAAACGCTTCGCGTTACGTAATTCTTTTAAGTAATCTTGTGCTTGTTCAGTGCTTAATTTGCCCTGTTCAGCAATAATATCGATTAAGGCAAGTTCAACATCTTTTGCCATACGGCTCATGTCACCACAAATATATAAATGCGCGCCACGCTCTAACCAAGCAAAAATTTCGCTCGATTTTTCACGTAAACGGTCTTGAACATATATTTTTTCTGCTTGGTCACGTGAGAAAGCTAAATCAATATTTGTTAACAAACCTGACTTTACATAACCTTGCCATTCGGTTTGGTATAAAAAATCTTGGGTGAACGTTTGGTCACCAAAAAACAACCAGTTATCACCACTTGCTGTCGTCGCTTCACGTTCTTGCATGAAGGCTCTAAAAGGCGCAATACCTGTACCTGGACCAATCATGATAACAGGCGTGTCGCCATTTGCAGGTAAACGGAAATTATCGTTGTGTTCAATGAAAACCTTAACCGTACCGCCTTCTTCAAGACGCTTACCTAAGAAGCTTGAAGCGCCGCCACTTCTTAATTGGTTATTTTCATTGTATTCAACTAAACCAATCGTTAAGTGTACTTCTTCTTCCACTTCCGCTTGGCTTGAAGCAATAGAGTATAAACGTGGTGTGATTTTACGAAGTGAATCAGCAAAGTCTTGCGCGGTTACTGTAGCTGGAGCTGCTTTAACCACATCGACTACTTGATGATTACCTGCATATTCACGGGCAGCATTTTTATCTTCACTTAACGCTAATAATACTTCGTCTTGTGACTTGTCAGCCCAAAAACTAATAAAATTAACCGCTGTTTGAGTAATCTCTAATTTGGACGTTAACGCCTCTGCAAGAGATAAACTTGTCCCAGCGACTTCAACATTTTCATCGGCAGATAAGTGCAACGCGAGAATAAGCTCTGCTACTAATGTAGCGTCGTTTTCAAACCATACACCTAAAGCGTCACCAGCTTGGTATGTAATGCCTGAGTCCGCTAAGTCAATTTCAATGTGGCGAACATCTTTAGCTGAATCTCGACCAGTAATTTTCTGACTTAAACTTAATTCTGCAGCATAAGGTGTTTGTTTAGTGTATTCACTAACCGCATAAGCTGTTGGCATAGCAACAACATTACTTGCAGTAGACTCGCTACTTAATAAGCTTTTAGCTTTACTGATAATAGTGTCAGACCATGATTTTGCATCTGCTTCGTAATCAACGTCACAATCTACACGTGGCGACATTTGTTTCGCGCCCAGTTTGCTTAAAGACTCATCGAAATCTTTGCCTGTTTGGCAAAAAAATTCATAGCTCGTGTCACCTAAAGCTAAAACACTATAGTGTAAGCTTTCTAATTGTGGTGCTTTCTTCGAGGCTAAAAACTCATGTAAGGCAATAGCATCATCAGGAGCTTCACCTTCACCATTCGTACTAGCAACTATTAATAAGTGAGTAATGTTTTTAATGCTTTTAGGCTTAAAATCACTCATGCTTTTTAAATCGACAGTAAGACCCTGTGCTTGAGCTTGCACAGCCAATGCTTTAGCAACACCTTTAGCATTACCCGTTTGAGAACCAAATAAAATGGTTAGAGTTGCCGCAGGAAGTGCAACAGGTGACGGACTAACGCTTATTGATGCCCCTTCAGATTTAGCCGCTAAATAACCACTCGCCCAAGCAAGTTGCAACGGAGAGTAGCTACCAATAGTGTGTTGTAGTGATGCTAATTGGTCGGCATCTAACATCGTTTTTTGTAAGTTTTGCTGATTTGGCAACATAAGGTGAATTCGCCCATTTATAAATAATACATGAATAATAGACCTCCTTTACTCCGATGAAAAAGAATAGAAATAGCTTTTTTATTCCAAAATAGAATAAGCCAGTCCTTTGAACCCTACCCACACTCTTGACTCAATTTTAAGGCATTCTTTTTCTTGAAATTTAAACAAGGGGCGACCACACTTAACTCAAGCTAAAAAGAATAGATAAAATGATGGAAAAAGTAGACGCAATAATTATTGGCGCTGGTGTCGTGGGTTTAGCCATTGCGGCAAGACTGAGCAACAAACTGAATAATGTGCTCATTATTGATAAAAACGCTAGCTTTGGTGAAGAAACCAGTAGCCGTAATAGTGAAGTTATTCATGCCGGCATTTATTACCCGCAGCACAGTTTAAAAGCTAAATTATGCGTACTTGGTAAAGAGAAGCTTTATCAATATTGTAAAGATCGAGGTATTCCTCATCAACGCCTAGGAAAATTACTGGTTGCCCACGGCGAGGTAGAAGAACAATGTTTAGCGAAAACCATAAAACAAGCAGCACTTAATGATGTTAATGATCTGGTCTGGTTAACGGCAGACGAGCTTAAGAAGTCAAATCCAGCATTACATGCCACCGCTGCCTTACTTTCCCCTTCGACAGGCATTATTGATACGCATAGTTATATGCAAGCTTTACTAGCAGAAATTGAGCATAATAATGGTCAGTTTGTTGGAAAAACAACCTTTATTAAGGCAGATAACGATAATGGTGGCTTTGTTGTTACTTTAAATAGTCAAGATGAAATAATGCAGTTGCATTGTGATTATTTAATTAATTCAGGGGGATTACACAGTACTAAAGTTGCCAAAAATATTAGTGATTTAAAAAAGTCACATATTCCATCGCTTTATTATTGTCGAGGCCATTATTTTTCTTACCAAGGGAGAAGTCCTTTTACACAACTTATTTATCCTGTACCTGAAGCGCATGGTTTAGGTATTCACGCCTCATTAGACATTGGCGGACAATTAAAGTTTGGTCCCGACACACAGTACATAGAGGATATTGATTATGAAGTCTCTCCTCTTCTAAAAGCTAAATTTTTGGCAGCGATTCAACGCTATTATCCCTCATTAGATAGCGAAAGGTTACAACCTGCTTATTCTGGTATTCGTCCGAAATTAGAAGGTCCAAATGATGGTTTTAAAGATTTTGTCATTCAAAATGAAAAAGTGCATGGCTTGAAAGGATTAGTGAATCTGTTTGGTATTGACTCACCCGGCTTAACTTCTAGTTTAGCGATAGCTGAATATGTCAGCGAAGCGTTAGCAATATAGTTATTTATACTTAGGGATGTATGGATAGGTGCTCTGAACATCGTCACTCTTTCACATCCATGTGATCGTGACATACCGTTCATCCTGAACATCGTCGCTCTTTCACATCCATGTGATCGTGACATACCGTTCATCCTGAACATAAAAAAGCCAATTGCTGACACAATTGGCTTTTAGACAGCGAAGTAGTGACTAACTATTGAGTAACTTCTTCTGGTTCAGCTGCTTTTTTAATCTCTAATAATTCAATATCAAACTGTAATACTGAGTTGCCCGGAATACGTGGTGGATTACCATTTTGTCCATAGGCTAAATCAGATGGAATAGTAAACGTATACTTTGAACCCACTGTCATTAACTGTACGCCTTCCGTCCAACCGCTAATTACACGATTTAACGGGAACACTGCTGGCTTATTTCGTTCGTATGAACTATCAAAAGTTTCACCGTTCAAAAAAGTACCTTTATAGTGAACGGTTACTGTATCAGTAGCGCTAGGCTTTTCGCCTTCACCTTCAGTGATAACGACATACTGAATACCTGATTCAGTTATTTTTACACCTTCTTTCTTAGCATTTTCTTCTAAGAATTTTTTACCTTCAGCCACTGCTGCTGCAGAATCAGCTGTCGTTGCTTCTTGTTGCTTTGATTTCATTTCTTTGTCAAGATTCGTTAACAATGCTTGAATTTCTTCTTTTTCTATAATCGACTTTCCAGCAAGACTATCAGTAAACCCGCGTGTAATTAACGCTTGGTCAAGTGGTAGGCCCAACTTCTCATGTTGATCAAGATTCTTTTGCATGTACATACCAATTGAAGCACCTAAACTGTAAGCTTGCTTTTGCACTTCAGTTTCTAAAACAGGTGCGGGGGCAGTCTCAGTTTCTTTTACTGCTTCTTGACAACCAAGCACTGATACAAGTGCAATAGCTAAAATAGTTGGCTTAAATAATTTCATTTCTTCTCCGTTAACGTAACTTAGTACCCAGTTGGAGAAACTCCCCCTAAGCCATTGATTAAATATTGTGTATTGTTAGACAATGCGGCTTATACTAACGATAAATTAACCAAGAAAAAAGTATTAATATTGTGATTGAGTGTAATAACAAGGTAACACTGCTTTTCATCTGCCTACTATCCCTAGTGAACAGTGCTTGTCAACCAGCGGGCGACAAACCTGTGCACCGCTGGCAGCATGCAAAGGAAGGCGCATATGCTGCTAATATCTCTAATGATGGTAAGTACAGTGTTGTCTCTTCTATTCATCATGGTTTAAGTCTATGGGATCTGGAGAACAACGCTTTAAAATACCGTTGGTCACAAAAACAAAACAGTAGCGATAATTTAGTATTATTAGCTGACATAGCTAACAACAACAGCCATGCACTAACTGCAAACCGAGAAGCCTTTGCTTTATGGAATATAACATCCGGTGAATCTGAAGGTTATTGGAAAGTACGTGAATCTACAATTCGTGATATTGCTTTGTCTAACAATGGGGACTTTATTTTACTCGGTAAAAGTAATGGAACCGTTGTACATATTACAATGAGTAACGGCCGTCGGTTAGAATTTTTAGGCCATAAAGAAAAAATCAATTCGGTTGATATGTTACCTAACGGTCGTATCGCTATTTCCGGTGGAAACGATTACATTGCTTATATATGGGATACACAAAGTGGTCAGATTATTTATCGATTTAATCATCCTAGCCGTGTCACTATGGTGGCATTAGATCCTAAAGGTCGCTTTGCTTTTACTGCTGATAGTCAGAAATCATCAAATATCTGGGATTTAAAAACAGGTAAGCGCATTAGCCAATTACAATACTTTAACCGCCATGAGATTTTTAGCTCTGTTCAATTTTCAGATGACGGCACTAAACTACTTACAGGGGCACCCACTCGAAAGGTTAATCTTTGGAGCATAGCGACCGGTGAACGACTTGACAGTTGGCGAGTTACACCAAAAGAAAGTATTCGTGCTGCGGGTGCGGTAGTGTATAGTGTCGCCTTTCGAGGAAAGAAACAAATAATCACTGAAAGTTCATCTGGCTACGCTGAACTTTGGCAAAGAAAATAGCGTTAGGTAATCTAAAACCATGGCAACAGAAATACCCCAAAATATAATCAAATTACAGGATAGTGTGGAAGCGTTAGAATCTCGCAATGCCTTTCAAGACGATATGATTGAGCAATTAAATAATGAACTGGCTGTTCATCAATCAGAAATTGCAGAGCTTAAATCGCAGCTGACATTAATTGCCAACCGAGTAAAAGATAATACGCCGGGTCAAAGTGAATCCCAAGATATAGAGCCACCACCACCTCATTACTAATAATAAAAGCAAATGATTCGGTGCTTTTCTGACTATATTTCAGGTTGCACCCTATTCTTGTTTAAATATACCGATCACTTGTTCTAACGGACGCACTTCTTTAACAACATGTTCTTCAGGCTGTGACATTTGATGTCCACAACTAACACAAGTCACGTTTTCTACGTTGTTTTCTTTTGTTAATGCCAGAGTATCCATAGCATTACATTTGGGGCAAATAGCAGCAGCAATAAATCTTTTTTTCACGTTTTTCTGTCTAAATAAAATTCAGTTACATTATTTTACCTTGAATCTTGTTGATAGGAAAAGGACAATAGCCATCTGAATTGAAATGAGTAAAAAAAAACATGATTATAGCCACCGACTTAAGCTTAGATAGAGGCGCTAAAAACCTCATAAAGACATCAAGCTTTACCATTCATCCTAATCACAAAGTCGGCTTAGTTGGCGCTAATGGCTGTGGAAAATCTTCTTTATTTGCTGCTTTGTTAGGTGAATTACAACCTGACCGAGGCGATGTTAATATGCCGGCAGGTTGGGATGTAGCAACAGTAAAACAAGAAACACCCGCGCTTGAAAAATCGGCTTTAGATTATGTGATGGATGGTGATAAAGAATTCCGTCAACTAGAACAAAACCTTGAGCAAGCTCGATTAAATGACGACGGCAACCAAGAAGCATTAATTATTAATCATATTGACGCAATCAATGGTTACAGTTTACCGGCACGTGCCAGCGAGTTGTTGCATGGTTTAGGTTTTTTACAAGAACAACTGGGCAATGCAGTTAAAGAGTTTTCTGGTGGTTGGCGAATGCGCCTTAATTTGGCGCAAGCGTTGATCAGCCGTGCAGATTTATTATTACTCGATGAACCAACCAACCATTTAGATTTAGATGCAGTAATTTGGTTACAGCGCTGGTTAAAGCGATTCACCGGAACATTAGTCCTGATATCACATGACAGAGATTTTCTTGATGATGTTATCGGACAAATACTTCATATTGAGCACCAAGAAGCAAAGTTATATTCTGGTAATTATACCGCTTTTGAACGCCAGCGTGCCGAACATTTAGCCCAACAAGACGCTCAATTTAACAGACAACAAAAAGAAGTTGCCCATTTAACCTCATTTGTTGACCGTTTTAGAGCAAAGGCGAGTAAAGCAAAACAAGCACAAAGTCGTCTAAAACGCTTACAAAAATTGCCTGACTTGGCACCCGCACATGTCGACAGTCAATTTACTTTTAGTTTCAAAACACCTGAAACTTTGCCTTATCCTTTGTTAGCGTTAAAAGAAACGACCTGTGGCTATAATCAAGATACTATTATTTTACGTGATGTTGGCTTAACACTTGTTCCAGGAAGCCGAATTGGTCTTTTAGGTAGAAATGGTGCGGGTAAATCTACGCTGATAAAGTCATTGGCGGGTGATATAGCGTTGATTAATGGCGAACGCTATTGTGCACAAGAGTTAACCATCGGTTACTTTTCTCAGCATCAACTTGAGCAATTGCACATGCCAAGTAGTGCCATTGAACATATTGTTCGTGCAAGACCTGAAACGACTGAATTACAAGCGCGTAGCTTTTTAGGTAGCTTTGGTTTTACCGGTGATCAAGCATTATCTCCTGTAGGGACTATGTCTGGTGGCGAAAAAGCACGACTCGTATTAGCATTAATTGTTAATGAAAAACCCCAATTGTTACTGCTCGATGAACCCACTAATCATCTCGACTTAGAAATGCGTCAAGCACTCGTTTTTGCTTTACAAGATTTTGAAGGGGCGATTATTTTGATTGCCCATGATCGATTTTTATTGGAATCATGTGTTGATGAATTTTTCTTAGTCGCCAATGGTCGTGTTACTGAATTTTCTGGTGACATCGACGATTACCAACAATGGCTTAATGAAGACAAAAAACAAACACTAAAAAATACCAAACCGATAAAGTCTGTAGAAACAGTTGATAAAAAACAAATACGCAAAGAACAAGCAGAATTACGCAAAAAAGCATCACCTTTACGCAAGCAAGCAGATAAATACGAGAAAAAAGTACAACATTGGCAAATCGAATTAGCGGCAGTTGAAGGGTTCTTAGCTGAAAGTGAAATATATCAGAGTGAACATAAATCACGTTTAGCAACCCTCATTAAACAACAAGCTTCACTCAAAGCAGACATTGAAGAGAATGAAATGCATTGGCTTGAAATAGAAGAAAAAATTGAAGATATTATGTCACAAGTTTCAATATAAAAATTTAGTCATAAATTTTCAATTACTTGCTACACTTATAAATAATACTATTAAAATAATGAGAAAATTATGAAAAAAACTGCATTTGTCCTTTTTTGTCTATTTTTACTGACTAGTTTTTCAAGCTTTGCCTTTCGAGGAGATCTTGACCAAGGCATTTATGAATTAAACCGCGGTAATTTTAAAGCGGCTATTAATGAATTTGAACCCTTGTTGGCTCAAGAATACTCTCCTGCTCAGTATCAAATGGCCGTCATTTATTTAAATGGCTACGGTGTTCAAAAAAATCCCGACAAAGCATTGGAGTTATTTTCACTTGCTGCTTCACAAAATCATCCCGACGCATTATTTAGTTTGTCTTTGTTGTATTCGGAAGGGGAAATAGTTGAACAAGATTTACAAACCGCTTTTGCACTCATGGAAAGATCGGCAATAAGAGATTTAGTCGCTGCGCAATTTAATCTGGGTGTAATGTACTTCAATGGACAAGGAACCAATACAGATTACAAAAAAGCTGCCCGTTGGTATAAAACTGCAGCGAAGCAAAATTACGCTTTAGCACAGTTTAATTTAGCACTGTTATATTTTGAAGGGTTAGGTGTAGAGAAAAGCATTAAAATGTCTTATGTTTGGAATATTATTTCAGCAAGTAATGGTTATGAAAATGCAAAAAAAAGTCGTGATATGGATGCATTGAAACTCAATAGTTTAGAAATAAGTCAAGCAAGAGAAAAAGCAGATAGACTCTATAAACAATTTATTGAGCAGGAAGAATTAAAAACTAAACAATAAAATGCTCCTTAAATAATTATTTAAAGGCTCAACAGTTAATTTTTAGCATAATTGATCTATATCACAACCATAAAGTCACTCTGCATATAAAATGGCTATAACATTAAGTTATAGCCATTTTTGTTATAGCTCATTAACGTTTATGGAGTCTGTTATGAAATTTTTCAATATGCTTATGAATGATCCTATTGTGATTTATTCTTTTGGCGGTTTAGCTATTCTTTTAGGTATTAGTGCTTTTTATATTTATTATTTTCTTAAAAAAATCACTGAAAATACCTCATTAACGTTAATCTTTAAAGATGACGAGTCCCGTAAAGGTATACTTATTAATCAAGTAATATGAAGTAATATGAAGTAATAATTTCTTCATAACATTGACTCGCTAGTCTTTATTTCTTGCTGATAATATCTATTTATTTTCAATTCACATACAATCATGCCATTAACAAATTACTTCAGATTTCTAATACTTTAAAATGTTTACTCAAAGTCGATTCATTCCAGCTTGGTGGCTAAAAAACGCTCATTGCCAGACTATTTTTGCCAAATTTTTACGGTCTAAAAAACAGTTAACAACAAGCAGTGAAACGATAGAATTACCTGATGGTGATTTTATTGATTTAGCCTGGACTGACATTCCACAAAAAAATGAAACTCGTCCTATCGTTGTCGTTCTTCATGGCTTAGAAGGATCAGTGAATAGCCATTACGCTAAAGGGATGATGAGCGCAATAAAAGAAAAAAATTGGCTCGGGGTACTCATGCATTTTAGAGGCTGCAGCGGTCGAATTAATAGACAAGCTCGTTCTTATCATAGCGGCGATACTGAAGATATTAGCTATTTAAGTAAATTTTTAAACCAAAAATACCCACAACTTCCAATGACAATCATTGGTTTTTCTTTGGGTGGAAATGTATTAGCGCGTTATTTAGCGGAAGAGCCAAATAACCCTTATCAAGCAGCAACCATTATTTGTGCTCCCTTACATTTAGCAAGCTGTAGTAAGCGGATCAACCAAGGTTTTTCTCGTATATATCAGAAGTACTTAGTCGGAATGCTTAAAGATAGTCTTAAAGATAAAATGGCCAGTAACTTACTTTCAGCGCCATTATCACAAAAGCTTCACCATAAGTTAGATGATATTAAAACCATATGGGAATTTGATCAACAAGTTACAGCTCCCATTAATGGCTTTGATAGCGCTGAAGATTATTACCGTAAAGCCAGTGGACGCTTTATTTTGGATAAAATTAAACAACCCTGCTTAATTATTCATTCAAATGACGATCCATTCCTTTGTGATGAAAATACTTGTGACATCAGCAGCATTCCAGAAAACATTTGTTTTGAAGTGAGTAAAGGTGGAGGCCATGTTGGATTTATCAATGGTAATAACCCTTTAAGACCTATATTTTGGCTAGAACATCGTGTGCCAAATTTTTTAGAGCGTCATCTATGATCATCCCATATAAAAATCTACAACCAGATACCTTAACCAGTATTATTAGAGAGTTTGTTTTACGTGAAGGAACAGAATACGGTGAGAATGATATACCCTTAGCCAGTAAAGTTGCACAAGTAAAACAGCAACTCGCTAATGGTAGTGCATTCTTAGTTTATTCTGAGCTGCATGACACCGTAAATATTTTGCCCATTGACCAGTTTGATCAACAAGAAAATGAGCAAGAATAATTACGTTAAAATTGATACAAGATAAAACACTCAAAGGTGTTTTCCTGTCATCTTTAGTCTGTGAAGGTTAAAACAAAGCTAACCGGAACGCTATAAGCAATACTCGGTAAATTTGCTAAGGACTTTAATTTATTAATACCTGCCATTAAAGCAAAGTCTTCTGCTTTAATAATGACTGGCTGTAATGTAGTTACCACCATGTTTTTTTCAGTTAACTTCATCACCATTACCTCTATCACAACATCTTGCTCTTGGCCATGTAAATTAAGACTGCCTTTAAGTAACATTTTTTTACTTGAGCCCGAAGCAATTGCATCGATAACATTTTGATTGAGCTGCACACTAAAATTTGCTTCTGCAAATTTTGCTGTTTCAAATAAGTAGTCTGCCATACGCTTGTCACGAATAGCAATATTGGTATCAACACTGTTTAAGTCAATGCTAAAATTTGCAACGCCCTTATGATTAATATTACCAGAAAAAGCTTTAAAACGATGATTTTCCGCAATAGTACCTTTTTTGATTGAAACAAAAGTTAAAGAGGATTGGCTCGAATCAAGTTTCCAAGCACTATAAGCTGGAGCAGATATTAATATTGAAAGACTTAAAATAAAAATTGATAAATTGCGCATAAAACGTCCTGATAAAGTATATATAAAATTATGAGCGTCGAGCTCGGTGCGGTTTAACAATGTTATTCCACGGTATATTATTCGAACCTAAGGTCATAAAGTCTGGATTCATTAAACCTTCACGTTGATTATAAGTTAATGGTAAAAATTCACTATCAATAATTGAACCTCCGGCTTGTTCGATTATACAATGACTCGCACCAGTATCCCACTCACCCGTAGGGCCAATACGCAAATAGCAATCTGCACCACCTTCCGCAATGAGGCAGTTTTTAAGTGAGCAACTACCCAACGCAACATATTCAAAGGAAAAGTTTTCGGTATTAAGGTATTGCTCCATTAAACTGAGCTCTTGTCGGCGGCTAATGGCTATTTTTATTTTCCTGCTGCCATCATATTTAGCGACATAAATTTGCTTGCTACCGCGTTCACTTTCCTTAAAAGCACCCAGGTTATTTTGTCCGTAATAGGTCAGTTGGTGATCTGGCGCATGTATAACACCAATGCTAGGCCAACCATTTTCAACCAATGCAATATTAACGGCAAAATCTCCACTGCCCATAATAAACTCACCGGTACCATCAATGGGGTCAAGTAACCAATAACGTGACCACTTTTTTCGTTCAACAAGCGGCAATGCACCCACCTCTTCAGAAATTACAGGTATATCTGGCGTTAACCGGGAAAGCTCTTGCATCAATACATCGTTAGATGCCAAATCTGCACTGGTTACAGGACTATTGTCTTCTTTCATTTCTGAAGTGTAATCACCCGTTTTGTAGTGTTTAGCAACTTCAATGCCTGCTTTTTTTGCACTCTCTATCGCAACGGCGAGTAATTTTTCACTGTTCATGGGCGTTCACTTAATTTTTTTATCGAGATTTCATTAGACATTTTGTCATTTAAATCTTTCACTAGCATTAACGCCGCGATGCTTCTTGCTTCATTAAAGTCAGGTTGTGCAAGTAAAGATTGATAATCAGCTATTTTCCAAGTAACTATTTCTAGCTCTTCAGGTTCATCACCGGGTAATTTTTCAGTATACAAATGTTCCGCTAAATATATTTCCATTGATGCAGCAAAAAAAGCAGGTGCCATTGCTACTCGATGAACATGAGTGAGTTTTTCTGCGCCATAACCCACCTCTTCTTTTAATTCACGATTAGCAGCATGCTCTGCACTTTCACCAGCATCAATAAGCCCTTTGGGGAAGCCAAGTTCATAGCTATGTGTGCCCGCACAATACTCTCTAACCAGCAATAATGTTTCATGGTCTAGCATAGGTACGATCAATACAGCGCCTCGGCCATAGCCTTGCATCCGCTCATATTCTCGTTTTACGCCATTGCTAAAGGTGAGATCTATTTGTTCAATAGCAAACAACCGACTTTTGGCAACTTGTTTACGATGAGTAATTTCGGGGAGTGTCAGAATATTGCTCATGGTGGCGAAAACCTAACAGTAAAATATTAATAATATAGTTTTAGAATAGCACGTTAACTTTAGATATAATTAATAAATAATTGCTCAAAGGAAAATAAATATGCTCAATTGGTCAAAAATTTCTACCGTTCTTTTAGATATGGACGGCACGATTCTCGATTTACATTTTGATAACCATTTTTGGCTCCATCATTTGCCTTTACGTTATAGTACAGCAGCAAAAATTTCATTGGAACAAGCGAAAGCAGACTTAGCAATCCATTTTGAAAAAGTGGCCGGAACAATTGATTGGTACTGTTTAGATTATTGGGCTGAGCTAACAAAATTACCCATTCAATCATTGAAACGCGAAATACAGCACTTAATCAGTTTGCGAAGTGATGCACATGACTTTATGTTGGCATTACGAGAGAGTGGCCGAGAGATAATTCTCGTTACTAATGCTCATCCTGATAGTTTGTCCCTTAAAATCGAACGCACTCAACTCGACAAGTATTTTGATGTTTTATACTCGACTCATGAATTTGGCGTGACTAAAGAGTCACAACTATTATGGGAGCGTTTACAAGATAAACAAGGATTTACTCTCGAGAACACTTTATTTGTCGATGATAGTATTAATATTTTAGAGTCAGCTGAACTATATGGCATTAAGCATTTATTAGCCGTAGAAAATCCTGATAGTCAAAAACCAATACGTACAATTAACCATTTTCCATCGACATCAGATTTTAGAACCTTAATTGATGACGTAATTAAGCATCCCGTTAGGTAATTAATGCGTGTTATTCATCCTGAATACAACCAGGATTATTGCTACTTAACTTCGTTAGATTAACGAGTTAAGTAGCAATCAAAAATTCAATCGATAACGTCCTTGTTTGTCAGCCTTACCAATAAACGGTAATATAGGTTTTATTTTTTTGGGAAAATTAACACCGGGTATTAAAAAACCATTACCAGAGGCTTTATTCATGCTATGTAAATAAGCCGTAAACGTTAATCCCAGATCGTTTTTAGGTGACATTATAAAAGTTAGTGCACCTTTTTCGCAGGCTAAATTAGCGGATAATGCCCCTAGACTTACCTTTTCAGACAATGCCGTCACTGATGCTTTTTTCCATTGAATAATCCCCTTCATTTCTTCACAGATAGGCTTGCCAATAATAAACTCATCAATTTTTATATCAATAACGTTATGAGCTTCTACAGGTATAGCTAAATTAAGTTTTTCAGCAATTTGATTCGCCACTAAACTTATATCTACATCCGTTATTTTAATTTGACCAAGTAATTGAGTAGCGGTTAACTTTCCTTCCGGCCCACTGACTAATGCACCACCAAAGTTTACCCTTACTTTTGGGTCAAGCATCAGTAATGAGAAGAAGCTTAATTCACTCCTCACGTCATTAATTTCAACATCATTAATGCGCACTTTTTTTGCGTAACTTTGCCATACAGTGCCTGAAAGTTCAGATACTTGACTGTTTTTCGGTAAATGAACAAAACTTACTACCCACGCTGCAGGCATGGTGGCCATTAAAAAAACTAAATAAGCACTAAAGAAAATTGCTCCGTAAGCAAACCATTTTTTCATTAACCTTTTCCTAATTGTAAGCGACGAACTCTCACTACACCGTTACGATCTGCTTTACTTAAATCAATACTTTTCACTAATAAACCTTCATTGTTTGCTAAGAATTCAAGCCAACTGAGTAATTGAGTAAATGGCACTTCGTCGATCCATACTTGTAGGTCTTCACCTTGCGGTTGTATGCGATCAATCGATATATTATTCCTACCGGCACTGCTGTTAACAATACTTGAAAGGCTACCTTTACTGCCGGTTGATGCACTGCTCTTTTTAGCCTGCTGATAGCGCTGCGCACTTTCTTGCACCCAGGTATAAAGAGTTTGTTGTCTAACTAATTTTTGTTGTGTGGAATTGATGTTATTTTCCAGTGGTTGCCAAACCAAGCTATAAAATAAGAACAGCACCACAGCAAAGCTCATCATAGTAACGAGTCGTTGCTCAGCGCTTTTTAATTGTTGCCACCAAGTTTTCATTAACGTCCCTTACTGTTATTCGTTGATTTTTTCGTCGTGATATTACTGGTAATGCTGAATGACCCCGATATTTGCTCACCTTGGTTGTTTTGTGCACCAAGGGATACCGTTAAATCACTCTTTTCAAGCGCTATTTTAAATTTATCAAAGTACTGATAATCACTAGCAAATGCCTGCATACGAATTTCATTGCGTTTGCCATCAAACTTCAACGTTTGAGGCTTTATATCCTTCACTAAGGCAAGTGCAGGCTGAACTTGGGTCAATATTGTTAAGAAGCCACTTTCAGCGCTAGAGCTACCGATTTCTTTTAGTTTTTGTTTGAGTTGAGAGCGAATTGTTGATATTCGAACGCGTTTAGTTTCTGGGAAAGCTTTTTTGTAGGTGCTAATAATTTGCTGCTCTAAAATAGCTTGCTGACTATTAAGCTGTATTAATTCAGCACCTTTAATACCAACATTAAGTAATAATGCGAAAGTTGCAATACCTGCAGCCCAAAACCAACTTGTTAATGCAGGTGACCTCTGTTCTTTGGTTTTGAATTCACCTTGCAGCAAGTTGAACTTTCCGGCTTTATCACTATTAAATGTTGTGGCTAATAGCGCCAGAGGAAGCTCTTCAGGCATTGGGTTTATGGTAAGTTCAGCCTCTGATTCAGGTAATGCTGAATAAGCGTTCAAACAAAAGCCCGTTGAACTTATATTATCTCGATTATCTGTTAAACCTTCTTTTTCGTTATGATCTAACTCTTCTGTTTGGGTATCGCAAAGCGATTGACTAATTAATGGCCAAGTGTTCGTGTCTATCGTGATGCCTTGCCATAGTCCTTGGCGAATCAGTATTTGTTCACCCAGAACAATTATGCTCCCCGTATTAGCTTCATTTGACAATGGCATAGCTAATACATCAGGGAGCATTTTTTTACAAATAATAGCGGCATTTTTTAGCCATTCATTCCAGAGTTCAAGCTGAGCATATTCAACTACCGCAACAAAGCAGTTATGTTCATTGTCAGCGATCTTGATATCGTTATAAGCAAAGAATAAGTTTTCAACATCTTGTGCCAATTCATCTTCAAGCATATAGGGTACAGCTAGGCGCATGGCTTTTGAAGATTTACTGGGTACTTTTAAACTTTTTAAACTCACGTCACTCGCAGGCACAAACGTAATAACTTCACGTTGTTTCGACTTTTCCGCTAATTGATCTAACGCATTGGCATGAGGAAGTTCACCACTCGCAATGATGCCTTCTTTATCATCACTAAAAATTAACCAGTGCACCGCGTCTTTCGCGTTACTACCTAATCGGATGTATAACTTTTCGGTCATTACTCTCGTCCTATGGTACGACTAACTACTGAGATATTATTATTACTTTCAACTTTCATTAAAGTACTTAATGCGAAATAACTGTTATTAAAACTCGCGATGCTTTTCAATCTAAAATACTGACTTTTAACATCAAATTGATCCTTTTGATCTTGAGTTAATGCTGTGTGTTTTGATATGTCTGGGAGACTAAAAAATTCGTTCTTCGTTTTAAAACCATCTCCCGGGCGGTCAGCCAATGCTTTCTCTGCATCGGCTAAAGGAATAGCCAATAATACCTCTAATAAATTAGCTTGCTCACTACTAATAGTATTTAAGTTTATCTGATGCAAATCGTTATTTGGCAATATACAGGCAAACTTTTTTAATTGATTAATAACGGGTATCGTAAAATGTTCAATCAGCCGTAATTCAGTGATACTTGCCAGATAGTGATTAGCGGGTAAATAAGGAAATTCTTTTGCTGCGTAGTCATTATCTTCTGCACCACCAGCACTCGCGATAGCACTGTCATTATCCAGCCAATCAACTAATGCATCAGTCATGTATTCAGCTTCAAAAGAATTAACACCTTCAACATCTAGTGAAACAATCAATGCCTGAAAAGCCTCTTGTATTGCTGGCCTAGCAGAACCGCGGGGGGCCACGCTTCTATCAACTCTTAGAGCATTCAGATTAAAACATGCTTGCATATCGAAAATTTCACCCGTAATTTTCCCAAAATCTACTGGATAACTTGTTTCACCCTGCGCCCACATTTGCTCTAAATGAGTCACTTTTGGGTCATCTTCAAACGTTGTAATTAATATTCTTTTTGCAAAAGCTTCCGCGCCCATCGCATACCAATAAGCTTGCTGATTTAAAGTGATATTATTGGTACGTTGCATTTGCAACTGCAACCGCCCTGTCATTTGTGTCACAAGTACTGCTGCTAGTGCAACAATAAGCAAAACAGTAATTAATGCAACACCACGCACTTTATTAGCGGGTATGCTCTGATCATGAAAAGCGAAAGGTGAGTTTTTCATAAATTTACCCATGACCAAACAGCGTTATTATCCTGGCGCATTTTTATCACCTGCTACTAAAAACTCTCGGCGGATCAAACCATAATCTGTTGTGATGAATTCTACAGCAATAGCTTTGGGTAAACTTTTTTTTATGATTGCTTTTTGCCATTTTTTCTCATAAAAGAATTCGAAATTTAGCTCCCTAATTTCTGTGATCAGTTTTCTTACTTTTGGTTCTTGTCCTTGTATCGCATCTACAAAATTGAAATGAAGCCGTTCAAAAGTCCCATCATTTAACTGATACGCGACTGACTGCATATTACTGCGGGGTAAAAGTAATCCTGGGTTTGTCCAACCGTGCCGAACAAATGCCAATGTACTTTCACTATCTGAAAAACTATTACTATCGGTATATATAAAGTCTTCCTGTGGCGCTTCTCCATTAAATCGGATGCTTCGTTCGGCAATTTGTAATAAATCACGTTCAATTAATAAAAAACCACGTTGTAATTC
>Ga0115005_10000410_pt1 | contig 32994 bp, 33 predicted proteins | sample ArcOceMetagenome_FD_87163 | JGI IMG/M metagenome (GOLD analysis project Ga0115005, IMG submission 87163) | Marine eukaryotic phytoplankton communities from Arctic Ocean - Arctic Ocean - Greenland ARC118M Metagenome | ecosystem: Environmental > Aquatic > Marine > Oceanic | place: Arctic Ocean...
AAAGCGTAGCTGAGGCATCCGGCAATGTTGTGTATCGTGATGCCATTTTAAAAATACAAGATGAGGTTTCAAGTGGTACCCAAATGAATGCCGCTATTCGTGCAACTGGCGTATTCCCAAACATGGTGGTGCAAATGGTGGCCATCGGTGAAGAATCCGGTGCCCTTGATGCCATGTTAGAAAAAGTTGCAACTTATTATGAAGACGAAGTAGATAATCTAGTCGATGGCCTAACGGCCATGATCGAACCTTTAGTTATGGCCTTTTTAGGTGTGGTTGTTGGTGGTCTATTGATTGCTATGTACCTTCCAATCTTCTCTATGGGCGATGCTATGTAAATATCATCCCTCACATCATTTTATTATCCTGTTTTTACCTAAGACGAATTTATGTTAGATACCTTCATCCACAATCCAATGCTTTTTTACAGCTGTGTATTTGTTTTCAGCTTGTGCATTGGTAGTTTTCTCAATGTGGTGGCTTATCGCTTACCCATTATGATGCGCAAGCAAATGCAAGCGGATTACTTTGAAATCACCGAGCAAGAAGCGGAATTTGAAAAGCTAGAAAAACAGCCCACTTTTAATTTAATGGTGCCGCACTCCAGCTGTCCTAAATGCAAAGCCAGCATTAAACCTTGGCAGAATATTCCTGTGATCAGTTACCTTTGGCTAAAGGGAAAGTGCGCTAACTGTAAAACTCACATCAGTGCGCGCTACCCTATCGTTGAAGCGGCTACAGGTCTTCTGGGTTTATTTGTCGCGCTGCCATTTGGTGCCACGCTTCAGACCGCCACCTTATTACTGTTCACTTATTTTTTAGTGGCACTGACGTTAATCGATTTAGATGAATATCTGCTGCCGGACAGCCTAACGTTACCACTTATATGGATTGCATTATTTGCCAATAGCTTTGGCGTATTTACTTCGTTAGAAAGTGCCGTCTACGGCGCGTTAGCTGGGTACTTAAGTCTGTGGTCTATTTTCTGGCTATTTAAACTGGTCACCGGCAAAGAAGGCATGGGTTATGGCGACTTTAAATTATTAGCGGCCATTGGCGCTCTGTTAGGTTGGCAAGCTCTCCCCATGGTAATTTTATTATCAAGCGCTGTAGGTGCCGTGGTTGGAATTGCCATGATTATTATTTTAGGGCGCGATAAAAACATCCCTATCCCATTTGGCCCTTACTTGGCCGCCGCTGGATTCATTGCTGCACTTTGGGGTAACGAGCTTACCCAATTTTACTTTTCGTTGATAGGTATGCAGTAAGATGTTCGTACTGGGCATTACTGGCGGTATTGGCAGTGGTAAAACAGCGGTAACCCGTGAATTTGAAAAATTGGGTATCAATGTTATTGATGCGGATATTGCAGCCCGCACTGTGGTGGCAATTGGTTCTAAAGGTTTAAAGCAGATCCAGCAGCACTTTGGTGATGAAATCCTACTATCTGATGGTAATTTAAACCGCGCCAAGTTACGCGAGATTATTTTTCAAAATACGAATGAAAAGAAATGGCTCGAACAACTGACACACCCGCTCATTCGTGAAGAAATTATTCAGGGGTTACAAAACAGTAGCAGCCCATACACCATTCTAGTATCGCCGCTTCTCATTGAATCGGGGCAATTTAAACTGGTTGACCGAGTGCTTGTTGTCGACGTTCCTGTTGAGCTTCAACTCCAGCGCACCTGTGAACGAGACAATAATCCTCAAGCACAAGTAGAAGCTATTATCGCTAGCCAACTGGATCGCGATAAACGATTAAGCTATGCTGATGACATTATTACCAACAATCAAACCCTTGAGCACTTAGCACAGCAAGTGGCTCAGCTGAATCAGCAGTATTTAAGATTAAGCGAGAAAACACATGAAAGTTAATTGCCCAACGTGCTCCAAATCCGTTGAATGGAATGAAGATGCCAAATTCCGTCCATTTTGCAGCGATCGCTGCCGTTTGATCGACCTTGGTCAATGGGCCAATGAAGAACATGCCATCCCAGGAAAAAGCGTAGAGGAAGAGCTTTTAAGCGAGCAACTTAAAGATCTGAATAACGACTCGTTTCATTAATATAAATCCCCAACGCTAACACCACTCAAAAAGAAGCCTTGTGCTTCTTTTTTTGTTTTGTAATTCCGCTAGATTATAAAAATACCTACTACTAGGTAGAGCCAAGGGTTTCACCCGAGGCCTAAAATAGTCAGATAATAAAAATGCTTTCATATTCCTATGAAAAAAATAATATCAATGGCCCCTCTTACAAAACCTTGGAGAGAACATGAGATTACTGACCCTTCTATGCTTAATCAGCCTGAGCATATTTAGTCATGCGCAAAAAAACGACGATACAAGTTCCATCAAACGTGAGCATATTAAAAGTATCAGCGTGGTTGCTCCCGTTTGGAGTGGTTATACGAATACAGATGGTACTGGCGTGTATTGGGATGTCATCCGCGCTATTTATGAACCTTTGGGTATTAATGTTAAGACAAAAAATATCCCATGGAATCGAGCCATGAAGATGGTCAGTGAGTACCATACTTACAATGCGATTATTGGCGAATACATCACCACAGATGAGAACCTTATTTTTCCATCCTACCCGATCGATACTGAATACATGTCATTGCTTAGTAAAAACAACAGCGGCAGTAAATTTAATGGTTTAGCCAGTCTATCTGGTAAAAAGGTTGGCTGGATTAAAGATTATGATGTCATAGCATTAGAAAAACGAAACTTTGAGTTAGTTGAATTTCGAGGAATTGATCAAGGTATTGACTTCTTGAACTCTGGCAGAATTGATTATCTCATTGATGACTGGGATGAAATTGCATCGGCCATGAAGAAAAATAACATGAACAGCCAAGATTATACAGTTGACCCAATGCCAGAAGGGAAAGCAATTTTCGCAGCATTTGCAAATGACCAAATATCTCGTGAATTGATTAATATTTACAATGAGCGCATCCCGGTTTTATCACGTTCTGGTGAACTAAGTAAGATATACGAAAAGTGGGACAATGCCGAAATGCCTGAGATGATCGTTAATCTAGTAAATTAACACAAACCCTCAATAAAAAAACCGGCCTCGTGAGCCGGTTTTTTTTTACACAGACTTAGGGGTACTGGGTCTGTGTTTCTCGCTCATTCTTGGTATTAGAATTTCTTTATATACCTGAGGCCATATACTGTCGACGCTTCTGCTCGCCATCTATATAGGCAAGCCATTGTGTAGCTGACTTAACAACCGTCTCAAATTCTTTTGCTTGAGTAAATGATTGTTTAGCACCATCAAGATCATTTAAATTGAACTGAATCAAACCCTGTAGAATTAAACCATCATCTTCTTTTTTAAACGATTCATCCATTAAAGCCTGATTAATATTAGCGAGTGCTTTTTTCCATTCTTGTCGCTCTGTATGAATTTGCGCTAACTTGTAAAAATCCTTGCCTGCCTGGGTTTCATTGGCTGCTTGCGTCATAACCGTGATGGCTTCATCATATTCTTTAGCAATCATCAAGGCATCACCTAATAAAGAAAGGTTTTTACCGTTCTCCTCAACCAAGCCATTCTTCATTCCTTTTATTAGTGCCTGAGCAGCTTTATACGGTATTTCTTGTGAGAGCATAGCCTGTGCAAAGCTAACCACATGCATTTCTTTATCCAGTAAACCTTGCTCATATGCCGTTTCAATGACTGAGAGCTCTTTGTCTGGTTGACCCAGCTCATTATAAACCGCACCCAGTTGTATCCAGTACTGAGGTTTTGGATACAAAACGATTAGATCCTTTAAAGCACGCTCCATGGATTTAAAATCTTTATTCTGATAATAAACAGCACGCTCAACTAATAACCAGCTCTCACGGGGTTGCTTGCCCTGCTGTTGCACGATTGAAATGGCTTTTTTTACATCCGGCAATGCTTGGTTGAACTTTTCTAATTGATAATTCATCTGTGCACGCAGGATATAGGCTTCTGGCCCTGGCTTGCCCACCACCTTAAACCACTCATTTAATGCAGAAATGGCTTTGGTGTAATCCTCTTGAATCAAATGAAGTTTAGCAACACTGTATAACGTGGTTTGTTCTAAGCTTTCAGGCAAATTCTTAATAGCTAAAACACGTTTGTATGCCTTAACTGCTGCCGGGTAGTTTTCACGATTAAACTCTACATAAGCGACCATGTTCCATGTCATTGCGGTCTCATAGGAATTACGCGGAATTTTTTCAAGGGTTTTCGCATAACTCAATGCTTCATCGTATTTTTTTTCATCGGCTAATTGGCGAATACTATCTAGCTTCTTAAAAATTGCAGGACGCATGGTTTGTGCGCGCTTTACACGACGAGGTTTTTTTTCTTCTTCAGCTGCATAGCTTTTTGATACTGAAATAGGTGCAACCGACGTTACACCAAATACCAAGGTTGCTAGCAAGCAAATAGAAACGATTGAGTGCTTCATGATCTCTACCTCACTTACTGCTTTTATCAAGTTCAAAGCGAATAATATTACGAATACCCGTTACGGCCACCGCTTCGCCATTTTCAATTTTAGGTTTATATTTGAATTTTTTAGCGGCACTGATCGCCGCTCGATTAAATATATTAGGCGGATCCGCTTCTATAACTTTAGGTTCAACAACTGTGCCTAATTTGCTCACCGTAAACTCAAGCACCACATAACCCTCAATGCCTTTTTGTGCAGCTCTACGGGGGTATTGAGGTGCAACCTTAACAATTGGTAAGTACTCACCGTCTCCACCGCTACCAGCAAGTCCAGCATCAACACTTAGGTCAGCGCCTAGATCCAAACCGGCAATATCCATATCGCTTGAGGTACGATCAAACTCTGGCTTCGACATTTCAGGCTTTTCTGGCTCTTGAGGCGGCACCGGTGGCTTTTTAGGTTGACGGCTTTTGGTTTGAATATCATCATCTTGTTGAACATGGACAAACTCTACCAACTTGCCAAAGTCATTCTCTTCGATGACCGAACCACCAGATGAAATCAGCCCCTGCATCATCAGTGCGACACAAAATGTCACACCCGCTGCAACAGCCATGGCGAATCCGAATCGAGGGGCTGCATTCAACATATTAAGGAGACTCCGTTGCCAGTGATACGTCGTACACGCCTGCGGCTCTTGCCGCGTCCATCACCGCTACTAGGGTTTTGGTTTTTGCTTCTTCGTCAGCTTGCACAACCACCGTACCCTGAGGGTTCTCAGCATGTAAACGTTCAATGTTCGCACGCACTTGGCTTTCTTGAACTTGGCGTTTGTTAATCCAAATTTCACCACCTTCATTAATAGCAATAAGAATATTCGCTCGCGGCTTAGCAGTCGACGTGCTGGCATCGGGGCGATTAACCTCAATACCCGATTCTTTAACAAACGATGCTGTCACAATGAAGAAGATCAACATGATAAATACAACGTCCAACATGGGCGTAATATCAATCTCACCTTCTTCGGCTTCTGGCGTCAGATTTTGAAATCCGCGTCTCATAGTGTATTCCTCAAAATCATCACTAATGCTTAGTGATCAAATGTTAATTTATCTTCAATGTGTGATTTTTGGCGTTTGGTGTAGCGCTGAATTAACGACTGAGCAAACAAACCCGTTAACGCTCCCACCATGCCCGCCATCGTTGGAATAGTGGCTTTTGATATTCCCGAGGCCATCGCCCTAGGGCTTCCATTTCCAATAAAGGCCATTACATCGAATACTTCAATCATTCCGGTTACCGTACCTAACAAACCAAACAACGGACAAAGACCCACAAGCATCTTGATTGTTCGAGTATTGGTTTCTAATCCCATTTCCACGTTGGCCACCAAATCCAAGCGGATTTGGTGTGCATGCCAGCTGGTTCTTTCTTTACGCGATTCCCATTCTGCAATCACTTTAGAAACTAGCTCTTTATGGCTCATAGAAAAGTAGGCAACGCGCTCTAAAATAAATAACCAAAGTAAAAATATTAAACCTAAGATGGCTAAGACAACGTCACCGCCACGCTCTGTAAATAAATATACTTGCTCATACGCGTCGTAAAACATGATTTAAGCCGCCTTTTCTTGGTATTCTTCTTCTGCTTTACGAGCCAAAATACCCGTTGCACGCTCTTGCAGAATTTGAATTAACTCGCGGCTCATATTGTTCGTCATGGTATGTAAGAACACACATGGAATCGCCGCCACTAAGCCTAATACGGTTGTCACTAGGGCTTGAGAAATACCACCTGCCATCAGTTTAGGGTCGCCAGTGCCAAATAATGACATGGTTTCAAATACATCAATCATACCCGTCACGGTGCCTAACAGGCCTAGCAACGGAGCCACCACCGAAATGATTTTGATCCAGTTAATACCTTTACTTAAACGCGGTATTTCATTTGATATGGCTTCGCCCAAGTGCAACTCTAATGTCTCAGTGTCGGCACCACTGTTCGCATGATAGGCCATCATCACTCGACCCAGTGCGTTATCATTAGATGCTTGATCTGTTTCCATTTGTTTTTTAATACGATTCGATTCTGCGGTTAACCACGTCATACGAATCAAGGACAACAGCACACCAATGATCGCCAGTGCTAAAATAATGTAACCCACAACCCCACCTTGCTGAATTCGCTCGGTTAGGCCTGCTGTTTGCCCCATAATCTTAAGTAGCTGCCCACGACTTGGGTCGATCCAAAACCCTGTCATTTCAGTTGTGGCGTTTTCTAAATCAGATGCTGGGCCGTTGTAACGAGAACCAGGCTGAACATCTAGCTCAACCAATTTTTTTGCTTCGAGATCCCATACGAGGTAATCCCCTTGTGCCACCACATTAAAACCACCAATACGCGTTACGTTTTTCGTAACGGTTTCACCGTTAGGTAACACCACTGGAGCAGGGTATTGAGCAACATCGCCACTTAAGGTCATTTCACGCTGCATTTCGAACCAAAGCTGCTCAAGGTTTTGAATACTTGGAAGCTCTGATGATGAACCAGCTAACTTAATTAAGTTAGTTAAAAATGCTTCACGCCCTTCAACTTGCGAACTAATAACAGAGCCTTCAAAGACCCCTTGAGTATCGCCCGCCACTTGCTGTAGAACACCAAACATTTCTTTTAATGAGCCTAAACGATTGTTTAATCGTTCTTGGGCCACATTAATTTTTTCTTCGTTTTCAGCAAATTGTGCTTCTTTTGTTGCGCTTTCTTTCTCTAGGCGAGTACGCGCTTGTTTTTCTAGATTTAGTAGATTTTCTTGATCATATTTAGCAATGTTAAAACGCTTCATACGTGCGTTAAATTCTGCGTTATCACGCGCCTGACCTTCTTTAACTAGGTTAAGCAGGGCATCCATATCCAAACTGGATTTCGACTCATTGGCTTGAGCCGGTAGAGCGAATACCATTGCCATTGCCATTGCTGTGATAGTGAATAGATTGCGTAATTTCATTATTTCGCCTCCGCAGTAACAACAACTGGAGCCGCTACCGGCACTTTAATTAACTGAGGTGCAGCTTGCTCACGAGCAATACGAATGCCCATCATAATTTTACTTTTGTAAGAGGAATCTAGTTCTTCAAACTGATTACTCTGCGCATTCCAAACACCCAGGTTTTGCTCATCCAGTGTTTGGTAAGCTAAAGAAATTCGTCCGGTACGTAAAAAGTCCACTTCACGCTCAGTGCCATCAATCATTACATCACCACGGTAGGATTCAATGGTGCGACCGTAATCAATTTCTGTCTGGTAGGCTTCCATCACTTTTCGGTATTTTTCCGCCACGGTGACATCTGATCGTGCCATCATATCTTTTATTTTACTGACACGCTTTGAACGTTCTTCTTTTAAGAATGGAATATCCGACTCAACAAACTGATCAATTGCATCAATCATGCGCAGCATGAGCGGCGTAATTTGACGCTCGATCAATGTGACTTGGCGAATACTTTCTTCAATCTGAACAAGCTCTTTATCCTGGGCTAAAAGCTGCTTATCCAATTGATTGATATAGACCGTCAGGCCTTCTACTTCTTTTACCACCGCGCGATATTGGCGTTCTGCTTGACGGGTTTGATCATCCACATTGTCGATTTTAACTTGTGATTGCTGAGCGTTACCGATGCGATCAACGCCTTTATTAATGGCGTCATCCATATCTGCGGCATTGGCATGCATCACACCAACAGTTAGGAAAGCACTTGCTAATAAGCAGCTGGCTTTATTGTTAAACGGCATACAATATTCCTGTTATTTATTAACGCTCTTTTGTAAGAGCTAGAGTAATGATTGACAGGAGAGAAGATACGCCGAATTTGTGACAGCCATGTGACATGACAGTCTGATTGCAAAGAATTTTCAGTTTTGTGTATGGAATATTACAGTGTCATAAAACTGAAATAAATTTACTATAACAATAAAAAAAGCACCCATATTGGGTGCTTTTAAAGAGGACATCAGTAATTAATATATAAATTACTGAGCAGCAACTCGTGCATCACGTCCAGTTTCTTTTGATGCAATTGTTACGCTAACAGCAGGCGTTCCTGTCACAGCTAGATTGTCATTTAATACAAAGTTAGTTGCAGCAGTACTTGCAAGCTCTACATCTGCATAAGCTGCATCAGCTGGCTTAGCTACTTCTGCTTCAGCACCAACACAGTAAACTTCTTGATAAGCATCTTCACGAGCGGTGTACGACGTACCCACTGTGTTATCTTCAATTGCTAGACAATTATTAATATCACCAGCCATGAAGATATTGAAGAACTGGCCTTCAGAACCTTTCTTCTGATGAATACCATCACTCTCTAGACCAGCTGAGCGACTTACTAAAGCAGTCACGTTGGCTACTGTTGGATTTGATTCATAAGTAGACTCGTTTGCATCGCCCGCAGTATCTAGTTCAAATACATAGTTACTTGTCTTATTTTGGCTGGCAGTTTGAACAATTAAAGCGTACTGGATATTACCAACATAGCCTTCATCCCAATCTATGCTGTCATCTTTAACGGCTGTTAGAACAAGATGTTTGGCATCAACTGCACCACCAAAGAACTCAACGCCGTCGTCGAAGTTATTATGGATCTGAACATACTCAACCGTGGTACCGTAACCTACCGCTTGGAAGCTAATGCCGTTTAGTTCATCACCATCAGAACCAGTCTGAGCACCCGCTTCAGTTACGATTACGTATTTAAATGTACCAGAGTTATCTGCATTATTGTTACCAGCAAAGTAACCAGAATCACCTTCACCAACTTGGTTACAAATTGGGTTTGTTGCCGGATCACCGCACTTATTATGATAAGCGTAACCTTGAATTACGACACCGCCCCACTCAGAAGCACCACCAAAGGTTTCAGTTGTGTCGCCAGACATAATAATAGGTTGTGTTGCTGTGCCTTCTGCATCGATTTTTGAACCACGAGTAACAAATAAGGCCGATCCTTCTTTACTCATGAAAACAGTACCTTCATCGATGCTTAAAGTGACATTTTCAACATCATTATTTGCAGCAGTTAACTGACGGTTACCATTACCTACGATTACTTGACCTACTAAAGACCAAACAACTGTATTTGAAAGTGTTACGTCAGTGTCGATAGATCCTGATAGTTTACACTTCTGAAATGTTTTACCGTCTAGATCAACAGTGCCATCGTTAACAACAGTGCCATCCGCTAGTGAAGGACATTCAGCAGCAGGTGTAATTCCTGTCATGTTTGCACTATGAGAAGCCGCTACTGAATCAGTCCAAGCCTCAATTGCACCAGCACCACCGGTTACAGTAACAATGTCAGCAGCAGTAGCAGGATAAGAGCCATCTAATGCAAACTCGTACCACATTGTACCGGTCGCTGCAGGATCAACAGCGCCTACATATGTTGTTTGATCAAATACGAAGCTAGAATTCGCATTTGTGCTAAATGTTGCGTCATTTGAAACGTCATCATTGTCACTATCACTGCTGCTGCCACATGCAGCTAAGCTTGCAGCTAATACTGAAACTGAACACAGTTTTAAAAGTTCATTGTTTTTCATAACTTCTCCGTTATGTTGTTAGCGTGAATAAGTACAATTTTTTGCACTGTTATTTAATTCACTCTTAGATTAAATTCTATTAATGACAAAACTATTACATTTTTACTTTTTTTTAAAATTCATAACCAAAGCTAACATTTATCTCTCTACCTGGAGAATATCTCTTAGTTAGCTTTCCACCCTGCTGCTGCTCAATTTCCTCATCAAGAACATTCTCTAGAGAAGCTGATAGGCTCATCGTTTCATTAAATGACTGTTTAAACCTTATATCTAGCACATTACGCGCTAGCAGCATTTCATCCGCTAAATTATCATTACTAGGAACAGCAAATAATGATTCTCCAGTGTGATTAAAAACAAAAGTCAATTCTCGTTCTGTTTCATAATCATCTAAAGCAACTTGAATATTGGCCAATAACTCTGGCTGGCCTTGAAGTGCTCGTTTACGAAGCAAAAATCCTGACGCATTTATTTCTTCCACTTCAGTATCAAAAACCGATGCATTTGCAGTTATACGCAAACCGTATCGCTCAAAGTCAAAGTCTTTAGATGCACTTATTTCAATACCCTCGGCTGTTGCATCGCCTCCGTTATCAAATCCATAAATCACACGATTGCCACTACCAGCAATAACATCAGTAGTCCTCTCTATAGCATTAGCAATTTCCTTGCTGAAAACACCAAAACTAATACTTTCATTATCCGAGAAATAATACTCAATACGCGCATCTATATTTGATACCTCGGCTTCACTTAGATTAGGGTTACCAATGTAACTATCACCAGTCACACTATCTTTAAACTGTGAGGGTGAGATTTCTCGAAAATCCGGTCTATTAACTGATTCATAGTAAGATAATCGAAGCTGAACATCTTCGATGGCGGTGACCGTTAAATTTGCACTTGGGTAAACGTTATCATCACTTACTTCAACTTTTGATGATTCATTCGTATCAGGATTTGGTAACGTTGTTACTGTCAGCGTACTCTCTTCCATTCGAACCCCAGCTTGCACTTTAAATACATCAAACCAATTTAATTCTGGCATCATATAAAAAGAAGTTAGCTCCCACTTACCTGTATAAGACGCATTATAATCTGGCTTAACTGTTAATCCTGCTGAGGTTTCATCAAATAATGAAGGCGTTAGCACATTGCTAATATCTTGTTCAGAAGCTAGATTGTCAGATAACTCACCTACAAGCTCATATACAAATGTATCAGCCTCAACAGTTCTATCTCGCTCCATTGATGAAAGACCTGCTGACAATTTAAAGTCATAATGATCACCTGATATTAACAACATAGATGCTGCGACTTGAATATCTAAAGCTTCATCCTCTAACTCAAGAAAATCGCGCTGAGGTCTAACCGTTGTTAATAATTCCAACTCATCAGAACGATCATTTACAAGGGGATCAAATTCGTTATTTACCGCTTGGTCTCGATCTGAGCCGGGGACATTTAAAGAATACGAACGACTATCTGGCGAATTCAATTGTGCATTAGAGTACGTCACACCCCAATTAATCTGGGTATCCAAGAATTGAGGGTATAATTTTTCACCAATAAACTGCTGCATAAAGAACTCACGTTCTTGCCACGTATAAGATTTTTCAACTGTAAATTGACGCTGCTCATCCATAATGCCTTTATTCTGAACACTGTCTTGCTGAGTATTTCTTAATAGCATTGTATTTGAGGTAACACTGTAATCTGCACCAGTTAATGACAGAGCAACCGCTCCACTTAAATCAATATTATTAGTTACACGTGTCTCTACATACTCCTCTGATTCTTCAAATATGCCTTTTGATGGATCAATAGAAATATAATTAGCACGGTCAATTTCTTTTAAATCCCATTTATTGGAGTAGCGTGCAGTTGCTTTATAAGAAAGATCTCCGAATGAGTAACTATCAATCAGGTCCCCAACACTCAACTCCACTCCAATATCAGGATTGATGGTTACTTCTTCTGTTTCCCATTGAGCAAGATCAAGTGCATTTGCAGCTTCACTACCTGTAAGTGATGTTGTTTGTTCTTGATACTTATACCCTTTTGACCCACTACTCAATTTACGATCAGAAGATGTAAACCCTAATACTTCTAATCCAGATGTTTTCTGTACGGTTGCATCTTCAAATGTGGTGCCATCAACATAACCACCTGAAATCTTTAACTTTCCTTCAAATTCTGTCGGTGCTTCTTTCGATATTAGGTCAATGGTTGCACCGGCTGAGTCTGAAGGACGATTTGCCGACCCTGTTTTCTCAACATTAATTGAAGAGATGACTGCGGAAGGGAATATATCTAAAGGCACAACTCGACGAGTAGGGTCAGGGCTTGGCAACATTGCTCCATTAAATAATACAGATGTATAGCGCTCATTCAGTCCTCTCACCACCGCGTATTTACCACCGTTAATCGTTACGCCAGAGACACGCTTTAAAGCCGATGCCGCATTAGAGTCGCCAAAGCGAGAAATTTGCTCGGCTCCAATAGCATCAAGAACACCACTCGCGTCACGCTGCTGAGAAGTCACGGTTGATGGAATATACGAACCCAATGCCACCACTTCTTCAATGGAGCTATCGCCGCTTAAGCTCATGTTAATGTTCATGGCTGTGGCGCTGTTGCCAAAAACACGAATGCCCTTAACATCACGATTACCATAAGACGGGTGAGCAATGCGTAAATCGTATTCACCGCGTGGCAGTTCCAGTTCGTAATAGCCTTCGCCATCGGTTTGGGTAGCAACGTCAGAGCCTTCAATAGAAATACGCGCCCCTTCTACACCGCCACCGGTTTCATCGGATTCGATATAACCCGATACCTGGCCTAATACTGCGACTTCTTCTTGGCCGGGGGTATAAACACTGATCTCAGGAACGGCTTCACCGCCGATCATTTCCACTTTAATTTCAGCGTTTTGTTCGCTCGCGGCATCAAATTCAAACTCACCAGCCCATTGGCCAAGTTCACTGAACTCAACCTGGTGAGTGCCGCCTTTTAAATCAAAACTCACCACTCCATTTTTACCAATGAGCTGGCGTTCGCCATCCACGGTAATGGACAAGGTATCAACCGGTTTACCTTGTTCTGTTACATAAAATACGGCTTCACCTGCTAAGGCACCCGAAGCGCTGATGGCGGCAATCATGCCTGCCAGCAAATTACGTTTCATATCGTCTCCAACTATTCATAGGGTATTGATTCATTGGCGCTGACGATAATTCTGCTATGTGACAGCCTTGTTACATGACATTTGAGTTTCAGTTAGGCTGCATTTTTATGGCTGAAATATGACACAAGGTGAGGTCTGCACCCCAGTATTGGTAAGGGCTACAAAGTTTGGAGGTGAGGGATGTTTGATATATGAATTTTTTATGACAATTTGTCTTGTTAAGTCTAGTACGCATATATGATGGGGATTTAAGTTTATTTTCGCCCATTTTTGCGTTGGGCTCGCCTTAAAACCCCGATGCCTTTAAAATGCCCCCACATTCATGACTCATCCGGTTACCGTGTCCGATTCTGTCAATATCATCGAAACCAAAGACATCACCCCCAGTAATATCACCCAAGAGAACAAGTGTGACTTTTGCTCGGCGCTTTGCTGCTCGTACATTACGCAAGAGATTGATGTGCCTCGCACGATGCATGCTTTCGATGTGTTGCTTTGGCAGGTGGCCCATAAGGGCATTCATGTGTTTAAAGATGGCAATGGCTGGTATTTATTAAGCATGACTAAGTGCGAGTTTGTGATGCCCGATAACCGCTGTGGTATTTATGAAACACGCCCAATGATTTGCCGCGAGCACAGTAATAATGCCTGTGAGTTTGATGTGCCTATTGATGAAGGCTGCGATCTTTACTTTCAAACATTTGAAGAGCTCGACAATTACTGCCGTAAGCGCTTCAAAACCTGGGATAAACGCTTAGAGAAGTTTGAAGCCGAGCAAGCTAAAGAAAGGGCCAAAAACGCTCAATAATACCTCGGCTATGAGCCGCCCGCTTGGTTAGCTTGGATCTTTAACTTTAAGATTCGAACTCATCCCAATAAGGTGGGCTGCCAAAATAGCCATCCATGAAGTCTAAAAAACGCCTCACTTTATTCGATAGCCATTGGCGATTTGCGTAAACCGCATACAAGCCCATCAGCTCTGGCTCATCATCTTTGAGAATCACCTGTAATTGACCATTGGCGATGGCCTCTCCTACAATAAAGGTGGGCTGCAGCACAATGCCAGCGCCGCCGATGGCCGCTTTCACCAGAACATCGCCATTATTTGAAACCATAGGACGCTTAACTAGCCCTATGGAGGGCGACCCTTCAAAAAATGCATCTGAGGCATAGCTGTAGTGCAAATAATGATGCTTGGTCAATGCCTCCAGTGTTTTAGGTGTGCCATGTTTGGCCAAATACGATGGCGCTGCACACCGCACCAAACGAATATCCGCTAAGCGTTTTGCCACCAAGGATGAGCTGGCTAGCTGACCAATGCGCAAGGCGATATCAAATCCATTCTCGACTAAATCAATTTTTTGATCACTCAGTTGCAAGTCCACCTGAACCTCTGGATAGCGCTGCTGAAACGCCACTAACGCTGGCGCAAGGTGGTGGATAGAGAATGACACAGGAGCCGATATGCGCAGCACACCGGTAACGGTATCTTGCAAGGTGCCCAGCTGATTCTCCAGGTCGCTCATATCCGACAAAATTTGCTGAGCCTGAAGGACACAGTGTGCACCGGCCTCCGTGACGCTTACTTTGCGGGTCGTACGATGCAAAAGCCTTGCACCTAAGTGCGCTTCAAGCTGCGACACATACTTACTCACCAGCTGTGTTGATATGCCTAAGCGGTCTGCCGCTTTGGTAAAGGAGCCCTCACTGGTGACGGCCACGAAGGTACGCAGTGCTTCAATTCTGTCCATAACGAGCCCTAATAAAACTATCAACAAAATATAGATAATATTACAACAATACCGGTATTTATCACCATGAGTTGAATAGATAATATGATCTCAACGTCAGGGCAAGCCCAAACGACTCACAAACACAGGACAAGATCATGAATACACAAAACATCAAAAAACTACTTTCAACCCAAGCAGGCTTAGCAGCACTGGTTCTTCGCGTACCGGTTGGCATTATCTTAATTGCCCATGGTGCACAGAAACTGTTTGGCTGGTTTGGCGGTTACGGCCTAGAAGGCACAGGACAATGGATGGCCAGCATCGGTTTAGAACCAGGCTATTTAATGGCGCTGATGGCAGGCAGTGCCGAATTCTTTGGCGGCATCGCATTAGTGCTGGGCTTACTGACTCGCCCTGCCGCCTTGGTCGTTGCATTCACCATGGTGGTGGCCATTGTCACAACGCATTTGAGTAATGGCTTGTTCATGAGCAACAATGGCTATGAATACGCGTTGACGCTACTGGCAGCGAGTCTTGCCTTAATGGTACAAGGTGGCGGCTCGCTATCCGCGGATAAGCAACTCAGCACTCGCCTATAAACACACCCATTCAGCCCACATTAGTGGGCTTTTTTATAGGAGGTTCAGCATGTTAGTAAACGGTGTGTGGCAAGAAAACTGGCAGCCGGTTCAAGCAAAAGACGAGGACGGGCGATTTATTCGTCAAACCTCGTCTTTTCGCCATTGGATTACCCCAGACGGTTCAGCTGGCCCAACAGGAAACAGCGGATTCAAAGCCGAGGCTGGGCGTTATCATTTATATGTGGCTTATATTTGCCCTTGGGCATCACGAGCGTTAATGGTTCGCCAGCTCAAACAGCTACAAGATTTCATTAGTATCAGCGTGGTTGAGCCGGTTTTAACCGAACAAGGCTGGCGATTCGGAGACTTCCCCGGTGCCAATCGAGATACGCTAAACGGGGCTACGTATATGCATGAGCTATACAGCCAAGCGGACCCTGTTGTGAATGGCCGGGCAACGGTGCCGGTTCTTTGGGACAAGCATAAAAAGACCATCGTCAATAACGAATCAGCGGATATTGTACGCATGTTGAATTCCGCGTTTTCGCACTTGGCACCCAGTAGCTTGGATTTATACCCTGCCCATTTGGCTGACGATATTGATGCGCTGAATAAAAACATCTACGAGCAACTGAATAACGGCGTTTACCAAGCGGGGTTTGCCAGTTCTCAAGCGGCCTATAACGAAGCTTATGACAAGGTCTTTCAGATGCTGGACGCTCTCGAAAAGACACTCAGTGATGGGCGAGCGTATTTATTAGGCGAGCAGCTCACCGAAACGGATATCCGCACATTTGTCACCTTGGTACGTTTTGATGGGGCTTATCACGGTATTTTCAAATGCAACCGCAATACCTTAAGCTCGATGGAAAACCTGCAACGTTATATGACGCGCATTTACCAACTTGATGGCATCGCTGAGACGGTCAATATGCAGCATATCAAAGCGGGCTATTACTCGATTAAAGCCTTAAATCCCAGCGGCATTGTTCCTCAAGGGCCAGCTCTGTCTTGGTTAAATAAATAAGTGGATAAATAAGCATCTAACAGGACAAGCAGGCAAACTATGCGAGCGGCTTGGGAAACGCTGACAACCTGTGGTTATCATCTATGCTTAAGTGACGAGATCACTTATAGAGATGCACATGTTACAAAGACCCAAGGCGTCCGCTTTATGTATATTCGTCGCGATGACCATTAGCCTTACTGGTCTTACCCAGCCAATACAAATACAGTTTGTTGACCAAGACAATCAGCCGGTTGAGTTTGCCGTGGTGGCGGACACCAGCGTAAAAGTTACCCCTGAGACAGTCAGTAAAGGCGCGTCAAAAGGTGCTGGCGTAATGGATCAAATCGACATGCAGTTTTCCCCCATGGTCATTGCCATACATAAAGGGGAGAAAGTCAGCTTCCCCAATAGCGACAACATTCGTCATCATGTTTACTCATTTTCTAAAGCAAAACGCTTTGAAACCAAACTGTATGCCAATAAACCAGAGGCCCCTGTGCTATTTGATGAACCCGGTATTGTGGTACTCGGTTGTAACATTCATGACAGCATGATTGGCTATATTTTTGTCTCGGCTTGGCAACACTTCGCCACCAGTAATAAAAAAGGACGAGTGACTCTCAATAGCCAAAAACCTCCAGAAACCTTGGAGTATTGGCACCCTTGGAGCTTAACCCCAAACCAAGTGAATCGTTATAAGGTGAAGCAATGGCCCACAGATGGACCCTTGATGATTCAATTAATGCTCAACAGGCCTGAAACTGAGCCCGTTATGAAAACCTTTCGACGAGGCTTTGGCAGCCCATGAGCATGAGTCTTCGTAACCGCATCGTATTGTTTTTTCTAAGCTTATTAATTGTGAGCACCATCGCCACCATCGGCTCGGTTTTACTGGCAACCAACAGCAGTGTTAAAACCCAAGCTCAATCTAAGCTCGTGGTTGGTAAAAATGTGTTTGAACAATTGTTATTTGAAAGAGGTAGCCAGCTGCTTAACGCTGCCACGGTATTGGTAGCGGACTTTGGTTTTAAAGATGCCATCACATCCAATGATCAAGCCACCATCGAATCAGCTTTGATAAACAACCAAATTCGCATCAATGCAGACCTCATGTTGCTGATCACACTAAATGGTGAACTTATTAGCAGTGACAAGAAAACCACTTTAGATACAGCCTTACTCAAGGAACTGTTGATCGTCGCGCAAACACAAAATGGTACATCGGGCATCATATTAGTTGATCACGATATTTATCAATTTGTCATGCTCCCCGTGAAGGCACCGGTGACGCTTGCATGGACAGTGATCGCAACTCGTATCGATGAAGAATTTGCTCAACAATTAAAAGCGCTAACCAATCTAGATGTGGTGTTCAAAGCACAGAATATACAGAATCATTCTGTTATTGTTTCGACTATTCAGAATTTATCAAGTAATGAAAATTACGACGATATTGGTAATCAATCGATTAATAAGATACTCAATGATCATAATGAAGATTATTTAACGCTACCGGTAAAACTAGCAGATTCTGAATTCTTTCAAATTAATGCCTACCTTAATACATCCTTGGCGAAATCCTATTCATTGTTTTATCCGTTAAAAATCCAAATTATCGCCATTGCAAGTATTACCCTTATCTTATCTATTATCAGCGCCTTTTTTATCGCCCGAAAAATCACCAAACCCATTATTAAATTAGCCAACATTACCAAAAAAATAAGCTCTGGCGAATATGATGAAAAGATTGAAGATGACCATTCAAGCTATGAAACCTCCAAGCTCAGTGAGCATTTCAATATCATGCAAAAAGAAATTGCCTTACGTGAAGAGAGGCTCACATTTCTTGCATACAACGATAGCTTAACTGGAGTACCGAATCGAAGCTTTCTTATTAAACAACTCACAGACGCTATTAACCTAAAATCCAATAACGAGTTAGCCATTATTCGTATTTATATCGATAACTTTAAAGAGACAAACGACACTTTTGGTTATGATATTGGAGATGAGCTATTAATCGCTTTTGCGAAAGTACTCATTTCCTACACGGACGACATTAAACAAGTGGCAAGAATCAATTCGGCTGAGTTTGCGGTGGTGTTTAATGGTATTAATGAAAATACCGCCATCGAGAAAATCATTCATTTGCAGGCCATTCTTCAACATCCGTTAATTGTTGGTGGGTTAAAATTAAAAAATCACATCACTATGGGTCTTTCTTTCTATCCTCAACAAGGGAACGAAGCCGAACAACTTCTTCGTAGAAGTGAAATTGCGCTTAATCATGCAAAAGATCTCAAATTGGAATACGCTATTTATGAAGATGGCCAAGATGAACGTCACCTAAGGCAAATTGATCTCATCAATGATCTTAAAATTGCATTAGAAACCAATCAATTGAACCTACATTACCAAGCAAAAGTTGATCTCGAACAAAATCGTGTCACACAAGTGGAAGCACTACTAAGATGGACTCATGAGAAATACGGTTTTATTTCACCAGAAGAGTTCATTCAACTAGCAGAACGCACCGGACTCATGCCTAAATTAACTCACTGGGTATTGGATCAAGTATTTAGACAAGCGAATGACTGGAAGCATAAAGGATTGGATATCACCATTGCGGTAAACCTATCTGCGTATGACCTCGTCAGTGATTTTCCAGACAAGATTGAATCGCTTTTAAACCAGCAGCAACTTTCACCTAATGACATTATGCTAGAAATTACAGAAAGTGCGGTAATGAACAACCCAGACATGGCCATTCAAGTGCTATACAAACTGAAGAAGATTGGCTTTGCATTATCTATTGATGATTATGGCACCGGTTACTCATCCCTCTCTCAACTGAAAAACATGCCTATAGATGAATTAAAAATTGATAAGTCTTTTATTCTAAATTTAGAAAATGACAAAAATGATTTGGCCATTGTTAAATCCACTATTGAACTTGCACACAATATTGGCTTGAACGTAGTTGCTGAAGGGGTAGAAACCCATGAGTCATTTACCATATTAAAACGCTGGGGCTGCAATAAAATACAAGGCTATTACATCAGTCGCCCCATAGATGCCGTCAAATTTGAGTCTTGGCTTGCCACGTATACTATTCCCCAGGTGACCTCATGAAGTATTATTTATGCATCCTTATACTTTTCATACTGTGCCCATTGAGTTATGCGGAAAATGGAAAATTACTGGCTACATCCGGTGTGGGTCCTGTGGAAGGTGGCAGTGGTGGCGGCTTAATTCCATGGGCTATGATAGGAGGCTACGCCACACAAGATGAAATCGGCTTTAACAGCACGTTTAGTGAAGCCAATGTAAGTGACTACACCCTATCCTCCCATGGGGTCAGTGCGGGTTTTTATGATCGGGTGGAAGTCTCCATCGCTCAACTACGCTTTGAAGACAAACACGCTACATATGATATTAAACAGAATGTATTAGGCGTGAAAGCACGCTTATATGGCGATGCCATTTATGGCACCTATCCAAAAATCAGCCTAGGCATTCAACATAAAACCTTAATCAATGAAGCAACCGCCAATGCCGTCGGTGCCAGAGACTCTAACGGAACCGATGTTTACCTTAGCGTGGCTAAAATCTGGCTAAACGGCCCGCTGCAACGCACGGCTTTATTCAATGTGAACTTACGTTACAGTAAAGCTAACCAGTTAGGGCTATTGGGCTATGGCAGCGCAGATCAAAATAATGCAGCGTTATTAGTTGAGGTGGCTGGGGCCGTGTTTATTAATCGCCGCACCGCCATTGGCATGGAATACAGACAAAAGCCCGATAATATAAATGGTCTGCCAGAGGATGACTGGCGAGATATCTTTGTAGCTTACTTTCCTAATAAGTCCATCTCACTGACCCTAGCCTATTTGCAGCTAGGTGAAATTGCCACATTAAAAGATCAAGACGGTTACTACGTTTCTTTACAAGCTGCATTTTAAGGACAAGCCATGAAACTTCTTTGTGTGTTATTACTACCGTTATTACTAAATGGCTGCAGTACGCTCCAAAATGATCAGACCCTATATGATCTATTAGGTGAACAAGCTGGGATAGCAAAGCTTACCGATGCCTTCATTGAAGAAATTCAATACGACAAACAAGTGCTACCTTATTTTTTAGATACCGATATACGCCGCTTTAGAAGTAAGTTTGTTGAACAAATTTGTATGATCAGTGGTGGGCCATGTGAATATACAGGGGACTCAATGGAAGATGTGCATGCAGGTATGAAGATAAACGAACATCATTTTAATGCATTAGTAGATGATTTAATTCGTGCAATGGACGCCATAGATTTGCCCATCAGCACACAAAATCAATTATTAAGTTTGCTTGCTCCCATGCGCAAAGACATCATTTATCGCTAAAAATCAAAACCTAAGTTTTGCGGGGCATGATCAGCCAGTTGCCAGTCAATGGTCTTCATAGAATGCTGTTCAAGATAGTCATTCGCTTTAGAGAAACAGCCAGAGCCTAAAAACGCATCAAAGGTTTTACCGTATTTTGTGGCACCCAATGGACTTGGGTGAGAGGTTTTAATCACACAGTGTTTCTTTGTATCCACATTGGCACAAACATCATGTGCAAAGCGCCCCCAGACTAAAAACACAACATGTTGCTTGTGTGCGTTAATATAATCTATACAGGCTTGTGTGAAGACCTCCCAGCCTTGCTTCGCATGGCTGGCCGGCTCTGATTCACGTACGGTTAAACAAGAGTTTAATAACAACACGCCTTGTTCAGCCCAAGCTTGTAAGTTACCAGAGCTGGGGATGGCTAATCCCAAGTCACGATTTAATTCTTTAAAAATATTCTTAAGGGAAGGCGGTATTTTAATCTGGTCCGGCACGCTAAACGACAACCCATGGGCTTGGCCTGCACCATGATATGGGTCTTGGCCCATAATCACCACGCGTACCTGGCTAAGGGGGGTTAATGTAAAAGCATTCCATACCTGTTCAATAGGCGGATATACGTGACCGTGCTGGTACTCACCTTCAACATACTCAAGCAGTGTTTGCATGTAAGATTGCTGACATTGAGCCTGAACATACTCTTGCCAAGATTCATCGAGCGATGTTAAAGAATCCAGCAACACTTTAATCATCCGAATCTAAATCAGAGGGCGTATTCTTATCCTGTTCAAACTGCTCTTTAGATACGATAAATAAGCGATAAATGAAGATCGTAAAATACGGCATCACCACCACATTAATGGCAAACTCTAAAATACCTTGTGCCATTGATCCCACCGCCACCATTAAACTCACTAATACGATGGCTACTATATACGCCAACATCACTAAGCTTAATAACATGAAGCTTCTGAAGATGAATTTGTTTTTCTTAATTAACTGATTACTGGCTTTAAGGGCATCAAACGGAGTCGTACCCTCTACCAAAGTAAAATAAACCGAAAAAAAGCAGCGATACAAATAAAAACTAATGGGAATGGCAATCACAATCGCCACTAACGTGGCTTGTAATTGCTCATTAGCAATACCGGCTGCCAACAAACTACCTACTATAACCGCAGGAATGGTAAGGACAGCCGCACCTAAACCGAACACAATGCTTGTGCCAGCAATTGGAAATACTTTTTGTAGGGTCAAGCGAAAGGCATCAGCTAAGCTATCATTTTGATCTTGTGAAAACTGGTGAATCAATACCATCATATAAGCCGAAAAGAACATACTCACCGCCATGGTCAGTATCATGCTTATTACACTGATTTGTCCTCCGTCAGAAGCCGCCAGCATAAGTAAAGGCGATAAGCTGGACGCGACGCTCAACCAAAACGCCTTGTTAAATATACGCCCATAAAAAGTAAAACTTTGTTTTAAAATATCTGTGGTTGTTACAGTCATATTCAACCTATATCAAATCATATTTAAACTGCTGAGCAGTATATCCACAGCGAGAGCCAGAAGCGAGTGATCATACTGTTCAAATCTCCCTGACCTTCACAAAACATGTAAGGCATCTCAAGCAATTGCTGATAACAAAAAGCCCGTATTATGTGGCTAAGTGATCCTAGCTACACAACACGGGCTTTTTGTTTTAACCAGCTAGAGTCCTATTTTAAAGGACGCATATGCGGGAACAAGATCACGTCTTTGATGGTTGGGCTGTCAGTAAACAACATCATCAAACGGTCGATACCGATGCCTTCACCGGCGGTTGGCGGCATACCGTATTCAAGTGCTTGAATGTAGTCCGCATCGTAATGCATGGCTTCATCATCACCAGCGTCTTTTTCGTCAACTTGACGCTGAAAACGCTCGGCTTGGTCTTGCGCATCGTTAAGCTCAGAGAAACCATTGGCTAATTCACGGCCTCCCACAAAGAACTCAAAGCGATCTGTGAAAAATGGGTTGTCATCGCTGCGACGGGCAAGTGGTGACACTTCCCAAGGGTAAGCGGTAATGAAAGTTGGCTGATCAAGCTTGTGCTCAGCGGTTTCTTCAAAGATTTCACATAACCACTTACCAGGGCCCCAAACACTTTGCTTGGCTTCTTCTTTAATGCCCACTTGTTTGGCGTATTCTTTTAGCTTCTCAATATTGTTTTCACAATCTTGAATAATTGCAGGATCAAAGTCTGGGTTATATTTGATTACCGCATCAGCCATGGTGATACGCGTAAACGGTTGTTTAAAGTCGTAAACCACTTCAGACGTCACATTACCTTCTGCATCCTTTGTGGTGTTTACAATATCTGTTGTCCCCATCACATCTTGTGCAAGCGTACGCAGCATGTCTTCTGTGGTGTCCATAAGATCATGATACGTGGCATACGCTTGATAGAATTCAATCATGGTGAATTCTGGGTTATGGCGCGTAGACAAACCTTCATTACGGAAGCTGCGGTTAATTTCAAATACACGCTCAAAACCACCAACTACTAAACGCTTAAGGTTCAGTTCAGGCGCGATACGCAAGTACATGCCTAAATCCAACGCATTGTGGTGCGTTTCAAATGGCTTAGCCGTGGCACCACCAGGGATCACTTGTAGCATCGGGGTTTCCACTTCCATGAAATCACGATCGCTTAAATATTTACGAATACCAGCTACCAGTTTTGAGCGCACTTTAAATAAATCACGAGTATCTTTACTCATGATCAGATCCACATAACGCTGACGGTATTTGGTTTCTTGATCCGCAAGGCCGTGGAATTTATCCGGTAGCGGACGCAGGGATTTCGTCAACATCACAAGATCTTCTGTCTTGGTTACATTGACGTATAGTTCGCCTTTACCGGACTTATGCAACGCTCCACGGGCACCGATAATATCCCCTAAATCAAATACGCTTTTGTAGTTAATTTCTTTTTGTACCGCTTTATCCACATACACTTGAATGGTGCCAGACGTGTCTTGGATTTGAGCAAACGGGCCACGTTGAAACATGATACGACCGGCAACCGCCACTTGGTTGTCTTGCTCTTCTAAGGTTTCTTTATCCAGTTCGCCAAACTCAGCTTGTAGTTTAGCGGCCACGTGTTTTCGGTCAAAATCGTTCTTATGGCCGTTAGCAGCACAACCCTCACGCAGTGCATCCAATTTTGCACGACGTTCAGCGATCAATTTATTTTCATCACGTGGTTCAGTCATTTTCTTACCTTAATTTAACGCCAAGCCTTTCATAAAAGAGCCTGTCGCATTGTTTAAATTCTGTTTAGGTGTAAATCATTACCAGTTTATTGAGACTGGTTACTCGCCATTCTTACTTATCTCGTCATTCCCACGAATATGGCAATCCATTTAGGCTTTGTTGGATACCTGCCTTGGCAGGCATGACGATTATTTATATTTTTATCAAAGACCCGCTTTAAGCGAAGCTTCCATGAAGGGATCTAACGCCCCATCCAAAACCTGCTGAGTGTTTCGATTTTCAACACCGGTTCTTAAATCTTTGATTCGTGAATCATCTAATACATACGATCGAATCTGTGAGCCCCAGCCAATGTCGCTCTTAGAATCTTCCAGTGCCTTGTTCTCGGCATTACGGATCATCAATTCACGTTCATACAGTTTTGCTTTTAACTGCCTCATGGCTTGGTCTTTGTTTTTGTGCTGCGAACGCTGGTTTTGACACTGGGTCACGGTATTGGTGGGAACGTGAGTAATACGCACCGCCGACTCCGTGGTGTTAACGTGCTGACCACCTGCACCGGATGCACGGTATACGTCTATTTTTAAATCCGCAGGGTTAATATCGATCTCGATATTGTCATCAATTTCAGGGGCCACAAACACGGATGCAAATGACGTATGACGACGGCCACTGGAATCAAATGGCGATTTACGCACTAAACGGTGCACACCGGTTTCGGTTCGTAACCAACCAAACGCGTATTCCCCTTCAAAGCGGATCGTCGCGCCCTTGATACCGGCCACATCACCGGCAGTCACTTCCATTAACTCAACTTTGAAGCCTTTAGCCTCACCCCAGCGTAAGTACATGCGCAGGATCATCTCAGCCCAATCTTGTGCTTCAGTACCACCTGAACCTGATTGAATATCTAAGTAGGCACTGCTTGGGTCCATTTCACCTGAGAACATACGGCGAAATTCAAGCTTTTCTAACAGGGCTTGTAGGCTTTCTAATTCAGACTCAACCTCGGCGACGCTGTCGGCATCGTCCTCTTCTACGGACATCTCCAGCAGCTCTTGGCAATCATTCAGTCCGGTATCCATACCATCAATGGTATTTACTACGGCCTCAAGGCTTGAGCGCTCACGGCCCAATTCTTGAGCCTTTTCTGGCTCATTCCAAATAGCCGACTGTCCTAGCTCTAATTCAACTTCTTGGAGGCGCTCGGCCTTTGTATCGTAGTCAAAGATACCCCCTAAGCATGTCAGTACGTGCTTTAAGGTCTTTAATCTGGTTGATAATCGGTTGAACTTCCAAGGAAACTCCTAGGGGCAAGGCCATAACGAAAAATAGGGCGGAATTTTACCCAAATTGGACCATTAAAAATAGATCACAAAACAAAGAAAATCCCGCACAAAGCCCAGTAGAAGGCATTAACTGCCTAGAAGTACTGTGAAAACTTGAACCGCACAGCTGTCAAGAGACTTTCATCCACAGGCAATCCAGTCCATCCAATAACATATGGATGAATAACCCCAAGCCAACCCAACCTAGCCATACCTCAAACGGCTTAAGCTTGCCTCTTACCTGCTTCATCAAAACAGGCCAGGCGGTCATCAACGCATAAAGGACGATGGGAAACACTTGGTGTAATGGGTGAAAGAAGATACTGCAACGATTCGGCGCATAAATAGGGGTTGCTAATAGGTGATCGATATCCACAGCCATGGTCGCTACCAGCACCAGCCAGACCAGCTTCCAACGGGCTTTGGGGACAAACAAAAATGCCACAAGCATCGGTACCAGTGCATGTAAAACCAAATGAATAATGGCTCTTTGTTCATTGGCAAACTGTAGAATGGATTCAATCATACTTAACTGCGATATAAGGTTTTGATTAAGTGAAAACCAAACTGGGTTTTAATCGGGCCATGAACCTTAAGTATCGGGCGCTTAAACACCACCTCATCAAATGCCCTGACCATGTCGCCTTTTTGAAACTCCCCTAGGTTGCCACCATTTTTTTTACTCGGGCAAGTACTGAATTTTTTAGCTAAGGTGGCAAAATCTTCCCCTTTCGCTAATCGTTCTTTTAGCTTTTCAGCTAGGGCTTTATCTTTTACTAAAATATGACACGCACTGGCAACTGGCATAAACACTCCGTCAATCTAAATAAGAATTATGAGGATTTTACCGTATAATCACGCAATTGATGATTAACATTTGTAACCGCTTAACAATTAGGTGAACCATGGCTCTAACCGCAAGTATCTTCAAAGTGCAACTGCACATCAGTGACATGGACCGCCATTACTACCAAAGCCACTCACTTACCTTGGCGCAGCACCCAAGTGAAAACGATTTACGGATGATGGTGCGACTAATGGCCTTTGCCTTAAACGCCCATGACGAGCTGAGTTTCACCAAGGGGCTAAGCAATCAAGAAGAGCCTGACCTTTGGCACAAAACACTAAGTGATGAGATTGAGCTATGGATAGAGCTGGGCCAACTAGAAGAAAAACGCTTGCGCCAAGCCTGTGGAAAAGCCAAAAAAGTCATCATTTACACCTACAACGATAAACAAGCCGGCCCTTGGCTGACCCAAATGCAGCCACATTTTACCCGTCAAAAGTCTCTTGAGGTGTTTCACATCAACAGCGAAGCCAGCGAGCAGCTGGCAAAACTGGTGGCAAAAAACATGGAGCTTCAAGTAAGTATTCAAGATGGCGAGGTGTTTGTGAGCAGCGATCAAGGGGATGTAACGTTTACGCCTGAGCAGCGTTTTCCTGCGTGATAACCACTCCCCCTGTAGAAGGAAGTATGCTTGCAATCCAACACTCGAAACCACTTAAACATCGCGGGACAATTCAGTAGATTGCCCCGCGACCGATGATGAGAGGTATGTTTTTTCGCAGTTCACGTCAGGCAAAGCCAGAGCTACGAAAAAATCATCAAGACTCTGTGAGCGAGCCTCCTACACTTCTTTTAAACGTAGCTCTTTTGGCAGGCTAAAAGTGATGTTCTCTTCACGTCCTTCAAGCTCAACGGGCAGAGTGCCACCAAGCTCTTGCACACGAGCAACTACTTGGCGAACCAACACCTCTGGTGCCGATGCACCAGCTGTGATGCCTACTTTTTTAGAGTCATCAAACCAGTGGGCTTGAATCTCATCGGCGTTATCAATCAAGAAGGCTTTCGCGCCCATGCGCTCACCAAGCTCACGTAAACGGTTAGAATTAGAACTGTTTGGACTCCCCACCACCAAGATCAAATCAGATTGCGTAGCAAGATCTTTTACCGCGTCTTGACGATTTTGCGTGGCATAACAAATGTCATCGGTTTTAGGGCCATGAATTAGGGGAAACTTAGCACGTAAAGCTCTAATCACTTTCGCCGTGTCATCCATAGATAACGTAGTTTGACTGACATAAGACAAAGCACTTGGGTCACGTGGCGTAAGCGCTGCAACATCGGCTTCATCTTCCACTAAATAGATTTCACCACCAGCAGTATGATCATACTGCCCCATGGTGCCTTCTACTTCAGGGTGGCCTTTGTGGCCAATCAAAATCACTTCACTGCCTTTTTTCGCGTAACGCGTCACCTCCATATGGACTTTCGTCACTAATGGGCAGGTTGCATCAAATACTTTTAAACCGCGATCTTTGGCTTCGTCTTGCACCGCTTTTGATACACCGTGAGCACTAAAAATCACAATGCAGTCATCCGGCACTTCATGCAGCTCATCCACAAAAATAGCACCGCGCTCACGTAAGTTATCCACCACAAACTTGTTATGCACCACTTCATGGCGCACATAAATAGGCGGCTCGAATAGATCTAACGCACGATTCACGATATCAATCGCGCGGTCAACACCGGCACAAAAACCACGAGGATTCGCTAAGGTGATATCCATATTACTGACCATCACTCACGTTGATAATTTCAACATCAAACGTTAATTCTTTGCCCGCTAATGGGTGATTAAAATCCACTTCAACAGATTGATCATCGATCTTTTTAATGACACCTGGTAGCTCCGCTTTATTGGCGTCCGCAAACGAGACAATCATGCCCTCTTCTAGCTCCATGTCCGCAGCAAAGTCCGTGCGCTTCATGTGCTGAATGTTATTTGGATTAGGCTGTGCAAACGCGTTTTCAGGTGGCACAACAAAGCTTTTTTTATCGCCGGCTTCAAGACCAATAAGTAGCGTCTCAAAACCTTCAGGTAAGTTACCATCGCCTACTTTTAAAACAGCCGGCGCGCGATCAAATGTGGAATCGACTACCTGACCATCCGCCAGCTTTAATGCGAAATGAAGTTCAACTTGTTTACCTTGTGCAATTTGCATATCAATTACTTCGCTTTAAATAAATTTATTTCGCAGCCTGTTTATTTTGTAAAAACAAACTATCGATCAGCAACATGGCAGCACCAATTGAAATGGCGCTGTCTGCAATATTAAATGCGGGGAAATAACTGCCCCCCCAGTGAAGATGGATAAAATCCACCACATGACCATACGCTAAACGATCATATAAATTACCAATCGCACCACCGATCACCAACGACAAAGCAATGGCGAGCCACTTTTCACTTTCTTTAAGTTTCATCAACCAAACGCATAAGACACTGCTCACTGATATGGCAATCACCGTAAAAAACCAACGTTGCCAGCCGCTTTCATTGGCTAGAAAACTAAACGCCGCGCCCTTGTTATACAGCAAGGTAAGATCAAACACCGGCAATACGTATATTGGCTGAGCATATTGCAAAAAATGCTCGGCCATTTGTTTGGTGGTAAAGTCTAAAATGAGGGTTAGCACCGCTAACCACAACCATTTTAAACGCGACACCTGCAAGCCCGTAAACTGCTCTTTAATGAGTTTTGTTAACATTAAGCGTAAGCCCTTTGTTCACCTTCACCGGCTACGTTTTCAACACAACGGCCGCACAATGTTTCGTGCTCTTTATGTGCACCCACATCTTCACGGTGATGCCAGCAGCGATCACATTTTTCATCTTCACTGGCTTCAACCAATACACGCAAACCTTCGATCTCTGTGGCTTGACCGGCATCTGCATCAAACGCTTTTACATCCGCGGTTGAAGTAATGGTGACAAAGCGCAATTCATCGCCAAGGCTAGAAAGATCTTGTGCCAACTGACCATCAACATACAAGGTCACTTTTGCACCCAAGCTTGCACCCACGGTTTTTTCGTTACGGGCTTTTTCTAGCAATTTGTTCACTTCGGTTTTCACCGTCATGATACGACGCCAAAAGGCATCATCAAATTTCTCATCTTTGGCACTGAATAAGTCGGTGTACCACTCGGCAAGCAATACGCTTGGCTCACGCTCTGAAGATACCGGCGCTGGCATTTGTTCCCAGGCTTCTTCAGCGGTGAAACTTAAGATCGGTGCCATCCAGCGGATCATGGCTTCAGCCACATGATACAAGGCCGTTTGCGCTGAACGACGTGCCGCCGAATCCGCTTTAGTGGTGTACTGACGGTCTTTAATCACATCCAGATAAAAACCACCCAGTTCATTCACACAGAAATGATGCAGTTTTTGGTAAATATTAATTAATTGGTATTCGTTGTAATGACCTTGAATCTCAGCTTGCAGCTTATTAGCTTGGTCAACGATCCACGCATCCAGCGGTAATAACTCGTCGGCCGCCATCATGTGCTGGTTTGGCTCAAACCCATTAATATTAGCTAACAAGAAACGTACGGTGTTACGAATACGACGATACGAATCGGCTGTACGATTTAAGATTTGATCACTCACCGTCATTTCGCTGGTGTAATCGGTCGAGGCCACCCACAAACGTAAAATATCACCGCCTAACTTATTCACCACGTCTTGCGGGGACATAACATTACCCAATGACTTAGACATTTTTTTGCCATCGCCATCCACGGTAAAGCCATGAGTTAATACGGTTTTATATGGCGCTTTGCCACGTGCGCCAACACTGGTGAGCATAGACGACTGGAACCAACCACGATGCTGGTCAGAACCTTCAAGGTATAAGTCAGCAGGTACATGGAGCTCGGGGTGTTCTTCAAGAACCGCCGCGTGTGTGACGCCAGAGTCAAACCACACATCTAACGTGTCGGTGATTTTTTGATACTGATCCGCTTCACTGCCCAGCAATTCAGCTGGGTCTAAATCAAACCAAGCATCAATACCTTCAAGTTCCACTTTTTTCGCAACTTGTTCAATTAGCTCGTTAGTATTTGGGTGTAACTCACCGGTTACCTTGTCTACAAATAACGCAATCGGCACACCCCAGGTACGCTGGCGCGAGATACACCAGTCAGGACGCGTGCCCATCATGGCTTCAATACGGGCTTTACCCCAACTTGGACGCCAATCAACAGAATTCTCCACTTCATCCATGGCCTGCTCTAATAAACCATTTTGTTTCATAGAGATAAACCACTGCGGTGTGGCGCGGAAAATAATTGGACTCTTGTGTCTCCAGCAATGCGGGTAGCTGTGCGTGAAGTTTTGCTTTTTAAGCAGCGCACCTTTCTCATTTAAAATACCCAGTACTTTAAAGTTGCCCTTATCAGCCACGCTTAAACCTGAAAGCTCTAATGCCGACAAGGCTTCATTTTCAATGAACGAACCTTCTGCGTTTACTAACATGGCTTTGGAAGTTACGCCGTATTTATTGGATACCACGTAATCGTCTGCACCATGGAATGGTGCGGTGTGCACAGAACCCGTACCAGAGTCTGCGGTTACGTGCAGGCCGGTAATGATCGGCACGTATTTTTCAGCTGCGCCATCATCGCTCGGCATGAACGGGTGCTTAACCGAAAACGGCGCGCTATCGCTTTCTTCACGCACCCAACCAAAGTCCGCCCCTTTTGCAAAACCAATGGTTTCATAATCGTCTGCTGCAATGCCATAACGCTCCATGGCATCACGTACTAGATCAGTAGCAAGAATAATTAATTCATCGGCTTCTTTTAAATACACCAGTGCGTATTCAATTTCTGGGTGAACGGAAACCGCTTCGTTTGCTGGTAACGTCCATGGGGTGGTTGTCCAGATCACGATGCTGGCTGTTTTAGCTGCGAAGTCCCCTGCGTCTTTTTCTAGCTTAAATTTCGCTAATAAATCTGCGGTGTTTTGGAAGGGGAATTTCACATCAATAGAAACGGATTTTTTATCTTGGTATTCCACTTCCGCTTCGGCCAAAGCCGATCCACAATCCATACACCAGTTAACCGGTTTTTCGCCCTTGTGTAAGTGGCCGTTATTAATGATGCGACCTAGGGTGCGAATGATGTTGGACTCGAATTTAAAATCCATAGTTAGGTATGGGTTGTCCCAATCGCCTAACACCATCAAGCGTTTAAAGTCATTACGCTGACCATCTACTTGCGTTTGTGCGTATTCACGGCATTTTTGACGGAAGGTTTTGGCATCCACTGCCACACCGGCTTTACCAATTTGTTTTTCAACGTTTAACTCGATTGGCAAACCATGACAGTCCCAACCCGGCACGTAAGGGGCATCTTTGCCGCTTAAGGTTTGAGACTTGATGATGATGTCTTTTAAGATTTTATTCACCGAGTGACCAATGTGAATATCACCATTGGCGTACGGAGGGCCGTCATGCAAAATGAATTTTTCACGACCAGAGCGCGCGTTACGAATGGCTTTGTACAGATCCATTTCTTGCCATTTTTGCAAAGTGGCTGGTTCACGCTGCGCCAAGTTTCCGCGCATTGGGAAATCGGTTTCTGGAAGATTGAGTGTCGATTTATAGTCGGTCATTTTGGCTCTTACTGTTCGTTAAAATAGGCCTTGGCCAATTGAATATCGTTGAGAATGGCCGCTTTAAGCTCGTCTAACCCGTTAAAGCGTTTTTCATCTCGTATTTTTTGTTTGAACACTACTTTAATTCGCTGCCCATATAAATCACCGGCAAACCCGAATAAGTGAGGCTCTAAAATAGGCTTGGTACCGCCTACTGTTGGGCGCATGCCTATATTGGCCACGCCATTAAAGTTACCCGCTTGGGTAAATACTTCCACCGCAAACACCCCCACTAAGGGTGTGTGATTGCGCTTTAATAAAACATTGGCGGTTGGCACGCCAAACGTGCGCGCCAACTTCTGCCCATGGGCCACGCGACCCGAAATACTGTATTCACGGCCCAATAAACTTTGCGCTAGACCTAGGTCTGCATCGCTTAACGCTTGGCGAATTAAGGTGCTGCTAATGCGTTCGCCTTCTTGCTCTACTGTGCGCGTATCTTGTACTTCAAAGCCATATTGCTCGCCGCTGGCTTGCAAGTAAGCAAAGTCGCCGCTGCGATCACAACCAAAACGAAAGTCATCACCAATAATAATGGCTTTTACATTTAAGCCATCCACCAGCACTTGCTTCACAAATTGCTCAGCACTTAAACTACGAAAGCGGCTGTTAAAGGCCATACACGCCAGCGCATCTATGCCTTGTTCTTGCAGCAGTTGCGTTTTTTCTGCCAAAGTACTGAGCCGAGCCGGAGAGGTTTTCGCATCAAACCACTCTTTGGGTTGTGGTTCAAACACCATCACCACGCAAGGCAAGCCTAAAGCTTGACCAGTGGCTTTCAGCTTATTCAAAACACGCTGATGCCCAAGGTGTACACCATCGAAATTACCGATCGTCAGCACACAGCCTTGCTCAAAGGTTTGAATATTATGTAATGCGCGGAAAAACTGCATAGTGCAACTGCAAAATAAAAGCCCGCATTATAGAGGAGGCAAGGCCCAGTGAATAGCCATTAAGGGCCCAGCAAGGCTTTA
>Ga0115005_10000412_pt1 | contig 32971 bp, 35 predicted proteins | sample ArcOceMetagenome_FD_87163 | JGI IMG/M metagenome (GOLD analysis project Ga0115005, IMG submission 87163) | Marine eukaryotic phytoplankton communities from Arctic Ocean - Arctic Ocean - Greenland ARC118M Metagenome | ecosystem: Environmental > Aquatic > Marine > Oceanic | place: Arctic Ocean...
CAGTAGAGCATACCGTACTTCTCCTGGTGATTGCTAGGTATTATGATGTGTGAGGAAGAAGAGAGGGCGGAATTGAATTTGGCAATATTTTCGTTGTAGACGACTCGATTCTATACAGCAGTAGCTGAAGTACATTCAGGAACGACCATACAATCATGACAGCACCGCTTCCCGTCTGCTCAGCGAAGTTAAGCATAATCTGGCCAGGCCCTGGTGTTGTTCTTTTACCCTTTTGCTTTCTCTTTTGTCGTCAGCTGCAAGCTATAGAAATATTACTCGACCGCCATCATTTCGCTCTACTGTACAACGAACAGTACTTTGCATGACATACATAGAGTGGCCGACCTAGATGCTAAAATTCATGATTACCATGGCTATCTATATTACATCTATTCTTATGTTGCTCGCTGTACTGCGTATATTTTCTGCAAATTTCTTCTCATTCTCAATGGATCTCGAATAATGGAACTGATGTCGTTTGTGGGGTTTCTTTGGAATACAACTTAGTGGCCAAACCGGCAAATTGGGAGCAGATCTATTGCCTGTGTTGAAATCATCACTAGCTTCCGCTAAATCGCAAGCTTCATAGCTACCATCCTCCAACTGCCTATATTTGAGAATGAGTGGCACTCCAGTTTGAATCTTCATAGCCTCAAGCTTCTTCAAAGACGAAGGGTTACTTTCTACTTGACATATAACCCCAATCAGAGCTCGTAACGAATTAGCGTGCGCCACTACCAACCCACATCCACCTATATCTGCATCTGCATTGCTGCTCCCACTAATATTGCCGTGTCTTGCGTCAATTAACGATTTTGCTAGCTTTCTGTTTCTGCCAGCAGCCTCACTCATCAAAGGATGTAACACTTCGTCCAAAAAAGGTCGTATTCGATCATTTGCCACCATTTCAAGGCTTTCCCCTCTTGGAACATTTTCTTCTCCTCCACAAAAATTAGAATTGTACTTCACTTCTCTTATTCTCCTTGGATCATCATCATCTAGTAAAGGGGGAACAGCATACCAGCTTCGTCTCCACGCCTGGACCATTTCATAGTCATGACCATACAAACCTTGTTCTACGTGCGCTTTGACATATCCCTGCAGTGCACCATAATGCCTTTCATTGAGCCTATAATCTGAAATATATCGCCTTGGCGACTGAGGTTTTTCGTCAAACGCCCAATGGCAATAGTGAGCCGTTTCCCTTGCTCGACCTAATATAGAAGTGAAGCACGCATCAATGCCGTGGGGGTAGAGGAGGGCTAGCTCGGTAGCTGTGTTGCGAGCTTCTGCGATTCCTTTTTGGGACAGTGGGACATCGGTCCATCCTGTAAATGTCTCTTGGGTTCCTGGCTGGCCTCCGTTCCATATTGAATCCCCGTGTCTGCACAGTAATAGAGTGTGTACTGGTACTGGTTGTTGAGGTGTTGATGGTGATGAAAGGGAATGTGCACTTTGGTGGGACGATCGAAGGATGATTGTGTACAGCAGTATTCTTTTCATTTTTGGAAGGCGCTCTTCTACTTGAAGCCCTACCACAAGTAGTTGCAGATGTAGAAGTAGGCCAAGAACTTTAGTAGGCAATTAATACCAGTGGTGCGAGAATGTTACAAAATAATATAACGTTGTTCTTTCTACTTGTGCACGTGCTGCTCTTTTTTTAGAGTTCGAGTGGTGGTGTGTGGTGTGTTTTTGCTTGGACCCTTGGCTTGCGACTTGAGTTGAGGCGGGAATGAAGCCAGAAACCAGCCACATTGATTGTTGATTGAACATTCCAATGCCGGCCGCGTGGAAACTATGCGCGAAAGCTGGCTGTGTGACGATCGTGGCCTCAAAAGATTTTGAAGTTGTCACGACAAACAACAACCAAACAACCAACACAAGCTTCAGTATCTTATTGTGGTCAAAAAGAAAAACCAATACATAATAATCCATCATGAAGCTCTACATCGCTGCTCTTCTCGTCGCCTCCGCCTCGGCTTTTGCCCCCTCTTCCACCATGAGGGGTCCCAGTGCCCTTGATGCTGTATCCAAGAAGGACAGCTACGACGTCACCCTTCTCCCTGGAGACGGAATTGGACCCGAAATTACCGAGGCCACCACAAAGGTACTCGGAGCCCTCTGCAAGCGTTGTGGATTTGAATTGAATCTTAAAGAGGCTCTCATTGGAGGAGCTGCTATTGATGAGAAGAATGATCCTTTCCCCGACGAAACTCTTCAGCAGTGTCTTGGTTCCGATTCTGTGCTTTTGGCATGTATTGGAGGTTACAAGTGGGATACAAATCCTAGGGAGTTGAGGCCTGAGAGTGGTCTTTTGAAAATGAGAAAGGAGATGGGTTTGTTTGCGAATTTGAGGCCAGCAAAGGTTATTGACCAGCTTATTGATGCTTCTACTTTGAAGAGAGAAGTTATTGAGGGTGTTGATGTTATGGTTGTACGTGAACTTACCGGAGATGTTTACTTTGGAACCCCCAAGGGAATTGACGTTGTTGATGGTGAGTTTGTTCATTTATCCTTCTAATGCATTGCATTGCATGCATAAAAATATGCATTTGCTAGTTTATTTATTGTATTTCAAAATGAAGTATATCCAACTAACTTTTTTCTCAGGACAAAGAGTTGGATACAACAACATGATTTACTCCGAGAGTGAAATCGAACGCATCGCTCGTGTAGCTGGAGATGTTGCCAGCAAGAGGGGAGGAAAGCTATGCAGTGTTGACAAAGCAAACGTATTGGATGTATCGCAGCTCTGGCGTGATGTTGTAACTGAAGTTATCACCAAAGATTTCTCTGATGTAGACCTTAGCCACATGTACGTCGATAACTGTGCTATGCAGCTTATCAGATGGCCTAAGCAATTTGATACCATTGTTTGCGGTAATATCTTTGGAGACATTTTGAGTGATGAAGCTTCCATGCTTGTTGGATCTCTTGGTATGCTTCCATCTGCCAGTATTGGAGAGTCTGGACCTGGTGTCTTTGAGCCATGTCACGGATCTGCACCTGATATCGCTGGAGAGAACAAAGCTAACCCCCTCGCTATGATCTTGTCTGCAGCAATGATGCTTAAATATGACCTTGCTAGACCAGAGGAGGCTCAACTTCTTGAGGATGCTGTTGAGGCTTGTTTGGATCAGGGTATTCGCACTGCTGATATCAAGCAGGATGGTGATGGATGTGAGCTTGTTGGATGTGTTGAAATGGGAGAGGCTGTTGCCAAGCATGTTGAAACTCTTGAGATGAAGACTATTTCTGCTTAAAAAATAATATAAAAGCAAATCAATTTGTGAGACACTTGTTGCTTGAAAGGGTTCTTCTGTATTGGTGGGCTTGGAATATACTGTACATATTATGGCTTGCTTGCGAGCTGTAAAGGGCCTTGGCTTTATCCAATTTTGTGAGAGAAAATTTTACCAAGATTTTACTCTCCCGATTTGAGATTGCGCGCGCATTTTGAATTTTGGAAGCTTTTTTTGAGTGTCGAGATTTGAAGATCAAGACAAGCAAGCGACAAGCATCAACAAGCAACAAGCCAAAACGAAAACGAAAACTTTGGAAGGAGGAAATCAACTGACACAACATCACGGACATAACAAGTCACACAAACGCAACATGAACCACCCAAATAGACTCCAGCAATCAAATCCTCGTGAAGAGCTCGTCGATAAGCTCCACGGCACTCTTTCAATCTTACGAAGAGAGCGAGACGAACTCCATCGCGCGAAGCAACTCGCTGTCGAGCGTCTACGTCTCATCAAGGAGGAACGAGTTGCCGCTGAAGAAAACTTGCTCATTTTGCGAGATAAGTATGATCGTATTATTTCTTCCAATGTACAGGACGAGCGTAGAGGGGAAATTGCAAAGTTGCAGAGTGAAGTTGAAAGACTCGGCAGAGAGGTGAGATCCAGCAATTTCCGATCTTTTGAAATTCAGTGTCTTCTGACTGTTCCCCAATTCTCACCGATAACTATTCTCACTGTATCCAATTTCATGCATGTGCTAAATCAGGCAAAGTTTCAACACATGGAGTTGGTCGGTAAACGTGAAAAGATGAACAAATTGAAGTCCTGCATTCAAGAGGAAGTACTCGAGTATTCCAAGCACCTCCGCACCGCTAAAGAGGCCCTACACATCCGCCGCGAAAAGGTTGCCGTCCGTCAGGCCAACCACGCATCCGTTGCGAGCAATGAGTCTTCCAATGTGGAGAAAATGAATAAGCTGCTAGCTGAAAATGGAAACGGCGACAGTATGGACTTCTTTTTGAAGATTCAAAGATTGGTGGAGAAGAAGACTGCGGAAGTGGAGGATGAAACCAATGTTTTGCGCGTTGAAACGGAGGCTGCCAATAAGCGTGTGGCTGGATATGAGCAATACATGCAGAAAGATGATGGGATGGATGCTTATGCTGGAAATCTTGCTCCAGTCTTACAGCAGTAGAAGAGCCTGTGTAAATTCACCGAGTTGAAGACGTTGTTGTATTTACCGTGCAGTGGCAGAGAAAGGAACAAGTGTTTGATCCATTGAATGGTTCAATCAATTTGATTTATACACTCTGCAATCCAAAAACATTGGCTAGGAAAATGTAGTGTATTCAATAGAAGCATAAATATATGAAGTTTCTATTATATACATTTCTATTCATTGTATTCGCTTTATTTTCCGAGTCCTCGTTCAGAAGTCCAAAGAGCTCAAAGCAATATTCAATTTCCGTGCCATTCAAAATCACCATGCCCCCTCCTCTCCAAAACGAATGCACGTACATGTCGTTCACTATATTGTGGATTGCGTAATTAGAAATTGTATGGACGGCACTATGACAAGAATCCAGCTCGTAACATACAATAGTCAGATGCTCCAACAAAAATAGGACACCCAATGGAACCACTTTCACGGCTACTGCAAAATTTTCATTTTTCTATATCCCCGAGGATTGCTATGCCCTTTTGGCCTATTTATAATATATGTTACAATCGCACTTGATTTTGTTAGACCTCGTATGGTACCCTGCCAGTATCTCAAACTCTTCACTTGTCTGAACGTACAACAGTACCTCAAACTGCATCAGATGTGGCTATTCAATCTACCCACACATGAAACAGTTGGAAATCAGGTAAAATAGAAGGTTTTACGGGACGGTCATGCAGGTTATCGATTTTCGAACAAACGGGCGAAAAGTGTCGGTGAAGAATTCTCGTCCCAGCCGGAAGTGACAAAACTAACTAAAAACAATCTGGGGATTCAAAAACAAATACACAAGCCTTTCGGAAATACAACCCTCAACCATAAACCCTATTGAGGTAATACACACTTCCTTGTAGGAAAGTCAAACCCTACCCTTTAGTCTGCTGGATTGTCTAGTGATGGGGGACTGGCGCCCCATGATGAATCGTGCTGAGGTTATGGCCCTGCTGGTGAGCTTCTTGCAAACTTGAGACTGCGGAAGTCATCATAATGTGTCTCGTTTGAGGCCTTCCGCCTTCCTAAGACAACAACTCTTACAAAGTGAAATGCTATGTTTTGTTGGTTGAGGATAAAGAAGAAGAAGGAATCTTCAACCATTGAGATTTGAGGCCAGAGCGGAGCTGGGATACCAGCATCTTCAAGTCTTGGCCTTCGTTGTTACTGTTTGCGTTGGATTTGATTGCTATTAGCATGTAGCATCCAGATATCTTTGGTCCTTATTCTATTTGTCACATGCCGGAACCGGTAATCAGGAGAGGAAATACTTTTAGGTATTATTAATAATCGTATCTCTATTAGCGGCAGGTTATTAAAAAACAAGATCTTTCTATCAAACCATGGAACGGATACAATATCATGATTGATGCCTGATACTACATATGCCTTCATATGATGCACGTCAAGAATCCATCAGATATTCTTACAATGAGAAATATTCGCCGAGCTCCCCGTTCAGAAGTTCTAACGGAACGCAAAACTTACAAGTCGGTCAACAGTCCTGTGTGGACGGCATTATGAAAAGAATCCATCTCGTACATAATTTCAGATGCTCCAACAAAAATAGGACACCCACCAATGTCATCATTTTCACAACGACTGTACTGCAAATTTATTGCTTCCTGTTGCTTCCTGTGAAAGAAACCATTTATGATATTTGAAAACATACCATGAACGCCATCTCTACGCCCTTTAGAACCAACAAAACAATTGGAATAATGTAGAGCTTTACACTGCTTAATCCTATTTTAGCAGAGAAAAGAATTGTGGAAGTCAGTCGTCAGAACTGTCGTCACTTCTCACTTGTCTCACAAAGAAGAAGCCTGGCCACTGACCAAAACATGTATCTTCAGTATAAGATTGGCTCAGTAGGTGGTTAGAAATAATTATCCTAATTCAATACCTTGAATCTCGTGAGCTATTCTTGTTTTGGGCGGTGCTTTGAAAATACTTCCCTAAAAGGAAATTCGAAAAAGACACACCCATTATCAAATTTCTTCAATCCCATCCTTCATTTTATGCAACCATTGGTGACAAGAAGTCCTTGCTACGTTTAATTACAGACATTTTAATGTTTGATACAATAAAATTAACACAGATGGCGGCCCAATGAATACAACTTTTCTTTTTCTTTATTTGTTCTTGCACCAGCAGGTCTACCCACTACTACACCATAATACACATAGTACGTAACGTAGAATATATGCTTTGTGTTCTTTTAAAATCGTAGACATGGCTTGACTGTTAGCGTTAATTAACATATCTTTCACATCCAATCCATAATGTATATACAGTACGTCACCTATCTGACAAGAAGTTGATGATGCAATTTTCAATATAGTGACCATAGTAATCTAATGTCGGTAATTTGCAGCTAAATTATCTTAGGTCCTGGGACGACCGCGACTTCCGCCGGCTGGTTGTGGTGCTGCTTCAACGGCTACGTACGTTTCTACACGTCACGTGGGCGGAACTACTTAACAAATTCAGTGGATCGGGTAAAAGTGATTTAAGCCCCATTTCTTCAACTTGAGCGAATCCAACAAATCTTTCTGTGCGAAATAAATGGTTGGCTTTGAAGCCATCTTGTTGACTTACGTCAGGAAGTCGTGCGTAGTGAGTATCGACTTCGCTGACAAGAACTGAAATCGAAAGTGCATACGCCGGTATGGTACCGGTGGCTTTCTTTGCCCTTCGAGCACCAACAACAGACAAGCATCGTCTTTGATTTTCACAAAGAATCATATCTTTCCATTCCATCAAAAGCCACACCTTTACCAAATACTAAAAATAAACAATGGTTCGCTCCCTTTCCTTCGTTGGTGCAATGCTCTCCTTGCTTGCAAGTCAAACTTCTGCCTTTGCTCCACAAAATTCCCGGTTCTCATTCTCTGGGGTCACTCATGATACGTCGAATAGTCTGCGGAACTCCCCAAACACTGCTCTATCTGCCGCCTTTGTAAGAGATGATGTTGTAATGATGCCCGCAACTCTAGATAAACCAACTGCCAACCCTGGAAACGCTGGGCCAGCCGTTCTCGATAGACCCGCAGTTGAAAAAAAGATATCAAAGGACCCTGTAAAGGAAAGAAAGACCACCGGATCTGAAGGTTGGGAGGTGCGCATCTACAATGATGGGAAGAACACTAGAGAATTTGTAGCTCGATGCCTTGTACAAATCGTGGCACAAAGTGAACTTGAAGCATACCAGACCATGATGCAAGCACATCAAAATGGTATTGCTGTTGTAGGAACATATGTGTATGAAGTTGCTGAGATGTACTACGGTGCTTTGAAGAAGAATGGAATTGTTTGCGATCTCGTTCCAGTTGAGGAAGACAAATAAACAAATCAGTACCCTCCTCTCCTCCTGCTTTAGAACGCTCTGTTTGCCTCCTCTTCGACTTCCGAGTACGAAATTATTTCACCGAACTCCCTCACTACTTATCACGAAACTCATTGCACTATCATCAAACTCTCAAAAAGGGACCTCTAATAGGATACATTTTAATGCCACAATAATGTAACATTTATTTTTCCACTCTAAAAAGAAACAAAATACTTCTCCTACGTGTACGCGTGTACTGTACTGTAAAATTCGTACAACAAGATTTTCATGATGTGTTTGTTACCTTGAGACATTTTGAAACGATTGTATCCAATTTCAAATTGAATTCATCATTCTTTCCGTTGAGTTGCATACTCGCATGCTACTGTTATTCTAGTCCTCCATGTAGTCTTTATTCAATGCTTGTCAACAATACATTTACGTGTAATTAGCTTTTCCAAAAATATTTTTCTTATTTTTTAAGACCAAAACAGCTTCATGAACTTGTTTTGACACAGGCGCTTCAACGTAACGAGAACCATGAAAAGACCGATAACAAGCAGTATGATGGCCACCTTGTTGAAGCTATCGGGGAGAGAATCAAATCCCTTTGAAGGCGCAAACCTCGAGAAAAATATGTCTGGCCCCCCGAGTGCCAAAACGAGTGTCTGGGACTCAAGATTCGCTGCTGTCGAAACAATTAATGATGCATCTTCAATGTTATTTGAATTGGATTGGACTAGCATAGGTGACAATGGTAGGAGGGGAGCATACCTGTTCAATGAAAAGTAAGAAAATATTAGAGAGATCAAATGAAACGATCATTCGTGAGCAATTTACGCAACCTATAACTCACTGTAATAGACCCTCCTTCTTTTCACTGATCTTTGGCTCTCCAAACGGACGACGGGGGTCCAAAAGGCGACGATCCATCTTGACAACCTTTCCTCCAACACCCGTGGCCAGAATAATATTCTTTGAACTAATACCTCCCTTTGTGTTGGTAACACCAATCGCCGAGACTGGGTAGTTGAAAGCAAAGGTCTTAGCAAGAACGATGGGTTTCTGGACAGCTAAACTAGAAAATCCCAACTTCTGTTCTGGGGTATGGAATGCAGAGATTCCATACTTATCTATCATTCCTTCATACAAAGTGAGAACACCGATTTCCGTTCGCCTTGACTTTGTATTTGTAAAGGCGTACACAATCCAGTTCTCGCTAACGACGACAGGAACATTGGCAGTAGTTCCAACGGACATGGTTGTCAAAGAAGTATGAGCGTGCGAAGCGCGATGCAATACTTGGCCAGATACGGTATCGACGAGATTAACGAAGAGGGTTGGAGTAGCAATTGCTTGCTTTGGAGATGTTTCGCCAGGGCTTGTAGCTCCCACAGGCTTCTTCTTTCCTTTCGTCGTTTCTGCCCCAGAGGAACCAAGAGCATTATAAAGCTCATTCTCCTCACCCTCGACACCTTCCATGTAATCGACTGTTGCTTCTGTGACTACGACGCAGATATGAGGGTTCAAGTATTTTAGAAGAATGGAATCGTCACCCAAAATAGTGGAAGGAGATTGGACTACTTCATTTCTCTGAGGGTAAGCAACGTTGACGATTCTTTCAACCTTTGGATCAAAGATAGTTTCACCCACAGTCTCGACATTGCCACTCCCATCAGACATAGCGTTGACTTTCATAGAACGGAAGACACCCGCGGCCTTGTCCACAACATGGGTATATAAGCTATCTTCATCTGTTTTGGGCGCTCTGGGTAAAAACGCCAAAGAGCCGTCTTCCAACACGAGTATGACGTTTTGCTTACATCCACCATTGGCATGTGAATGTCCGTGGACAGGGATCACTTGAACAACGGGGGAAGAGATTTCTGTGACTGCCTCCGAAATAATTTTCCCACGTAGACCATCCACACACTTCCACTCCATTGTGGCATCTGTATGAGTCAAAATCAAGATTTCCGCTGAATGAGGATGATGCTTTCCTAGCCCTAATGCCGACGAACGACTGCTCGCTGCGCCATGGACAACCTTGTGCCATTTTGCCTTTGGATTCAATTCAAGGGTCCATGCAATGGTTCCATTAGATGCAGTATCCAAACCAAATACTTTATTAAAATGATTGGATAATACGACAACAACCTTGTTTAGACCAAAGAACGCATCTTTATCTGATCCTGTCCCACTGTTCCCCCCCACAAGTTCTGAAATACGATTGATAAATCCTCCAGCCACAAAAGAGGACAGATGTCCCCATTGAGAAGACAAACGAGAAGACAGAGATAGGCTGGCAATGATGTTTGCTTCATCATCTTCACTATTCACAATCTGAGCCACACCTTTATCCAAGAAAATAGCAGAGTCAGCACTCGCCAGTCCTTCCTCCGCACTCCACAACAGTTCAGCTTTCTTCCCCCGTTTCACTGTGAAGACGTTTGTTTTCCCATCTTCAGTGGAAGCAAGCAAGGTAACGAAAAATTGAGTACATTGCAATTTATGCATACTGGTAATGGTACTACCGAGATCCAAAGCATTGCTATCGACTGTCATATTTTCGCACTGCACTGAAATCCCGGCACCTGCACCGCTCTCTTCAGTCTTTTTGGAATAAGAGTAGGACACCTCATCCTCTTGTCCAAACACGGTGGCTTGGATGGCACCATCATTCATATGAATCGAAGAGAGAACAAGGGGATTTTTGGATCCACTAGGGAGGCTCTTGCAATCTTTGGAAACCTGCACTGCACCACCATCAAAAGTAATTTCCACCAATGCCATCTCCGCAAATGACGTAGTGGCACCACCATTACCATCACCATCACGTGCCCATCCCGCAACCAAGTATACGGAATCTTCCGAAATCGACAATACCCCTAGAATACTAGCCACGGGCACAGCTGCGGCTGCGGAGGAACCCTTGTCCTTCTTTTGAGGCTTCACATTGGCCTTGTTCAGCACCTCGGTTGCGGAAATCACGGTTCCCTCGTACCCCCCGTCATTTAAAACTACCAATGCCTCCGCTGAATCTGCGGAAAGAATTCCTCCCAAATTCCCATTTCCCAAATTGACAATTCTGGGCACATGTTCCTGCGGGGATAGAACCCGATCTACCATTCGCCAGGGGAATTCAGCCGTCATTGCCCCATTGGTATCATTCCAAATACGGAGCATTCCATTATTCTCCAGAGTGTAGAATTTATCATTTTCCACCGTGGAATACACGGCATGCCGAATCGTAGAAGAGGGTCGAGAATCCTCTCCACTGCCACTGCATACGTTGCGCCTCCAAATGAGGGAACCGTCCTTGAGCGAACGAGAGGAGACATAACACCCCACCGATTTTCCTGATCCTTCTGGTACCGAGATCGAGATGGGCGCACCGTGAGGACTGGAGCTGGAGGTCAGAACCGCTCTCTGATCGGAGGTGGTTTGGGCGTAGGTGACTCCAATGACGCCGTGGCCAGCGGTGGAGATTGTAAAGTCGTTTTCGCCTGCTTCGTCCTTGAAGACGGCGGCTGTTAGTCGCAGCAGGGACAGTGTGAAGGGAAGGAATTTCATTGTACCAAGATAGATACTGTACCAGCCAGATAGTGATCAATGAGATGCTGTTTTGTTGAGTGATCAGTAATGATGAAAGATGAAAGAGAGAGCCCAAAACCTCACCTCCGAAGAAGAGAAAGTTAGTTGTGAGGGTCAATCTTGCCTCTTCCCCTTTCTTTCCAATAAAATCCAAAGAGGCCTTTTTGACTTTCTTGTATCACAAAACTAGAAACGAGACAGAACGAGAGGCTATTTTCTGATTTCTGAGAAAAATGAAAAAATGAAATGAAAAAAAAAATCTGGTTCATTCAATTCATAACTTCTGTACAGTTTCAAGTAAGCCGATGATCAAAAGAACAGTCCTACTATTGGCTGCTACTTCAACTCAAATAATTGCAAAACAAATTTCTCAAGCATCATTCATTCAACTCCCACTCCATCCAATAAAAAAACTCAACCAAAACCCACCACCACACCATCCAAAAATGAGTTCCAACTCCAACAATACCCCATCCACAACACCACCCATAAACGGCAACGGCAACGACGCCAAACGCCACAAACCCTCCAAACCAACCACATCCGACACCCTCGAATTCCTATCTACAATCTGCGGATCCCTCAAAAATATCAAGCGAACAGGCTGGATCCGATCAGGCGTCCCCCTCCCCGAATCCGACGCGGATCACATGCATCGCTGCGCCATGTGCGCCATGCTCGTCACCTCCCAGCCGCCCCACCCCGACGATGATTATACTACGGGAGGAGAGTTTGGAAATGCAGTGTTTCATCCGGATCGCATTGACGGAGGGAAATTGTTGAAAATGGCAGTGACGCATGATTTGTGCGAGGCGCTGGCGGGGGATGTGACGCCTTTTTGCGATAAGAGTAAGGTGGAGAATAAGCATGAGGTGGAGAGAATGGCAATGAAGGAGATTCGAAAGATTGTGGGAGATCCGTTGGGCGAGGAGCTGTTTGGGTTGTGGAAGGAGTATGAGGAGCTCGAGACGACAGAAGCTATTTATTGCAAGGATATAGATAAATTTGAAATGGTCATGCAGGCGTACGAGTATGAAAAGGCTCATTTGAGGAACAAGAGTGAGGTGGGGGATGGAGATGGAGATGATGATGATGCATCGGTATCTTCGAAACCCATGAGAACGTTTTTCATTACGACTCAGAAGAAGATGAAAAGTCCAATGTTTAAACGATTGGACGCTGAATTGAGAACGAAACGTGAGGCAATGTTGAACGAACGAGGTTGGGATACCACTGCAGAAGAGAGATAACTTTTAACTCTTGTATGCTACCCTTTTTGAGATTTCTGTCTCTACGTGTAGTTAGTTGCATCCAATTCAGATTATCTGTATTTAAATTTGTACTTCTTCCTTGAGATGCTGTGCGCTCACTATTGCTACCACAATTGTCACTAATACTACGTATGCTTCTCTTTCAAGCAAACCTGTGTTACACGTACTCGTAGTTACACATACTCACAAATGCCACTGTAGGTAATTTGAATTAGTTTATATTCATTAATCAGAATCATCATCGTCAAACAAATCGGCCTTTCTCTTCTGCCCTGCCCCTCTACTCGTATTCTTACGATTCAAGATCTCCTCTTCCTCGTCATCCTCATTATCCAACACCAATTCCTGGTCATCATCGTCTTCATCACTGAGGTACTGCTTCGTGACCTTCCTTCCACTCTCGAATCCTCTCTTCTTGCGCTTGCTCCATTCATCCTCTTCCCCATAATCCATGCCATCCTCACCATAATCCATATCATCATCGTCATTCTTCCTCTTGAGAGTGCGAATATTAACGGTATCGTAATGCTCGTCGTCTTCATCCATGTAATTCCTATGCATTCCATATCTCTTCCTCCCACCGCTACCACCAGTGGAACGCCGCCCCCCTCTCTTCTTCTCATCCTTCATGAGATCATCCTTATTCCGTATCTTCTCCGCTTTCTCCTTCTCGGGATCCACAAACGTATTAAACTCCTGAATCTGCGCTCTCTTCATGACACGACTGCGCTCCTTCAAGACAAAGTTCCTGTGCGATTGAGAAGTAAGGATAGCGGGACGAGGCTTGAACTTGGACGTGAGCGGAGCAACGCATTCGAGGAGCGTCCCCGCAGCTTTCATTTCCCCATTTTCCTCCGCTTGTACTTGTTGGGTCAGGTACAGAAAGTCCTTGGAATCGGGATTGGTGTTATTGCTCTCTGTCGCATCTGTCGCCTTGGTATTCTTTTGCGTCTTGGCCTCGCCCTTTTTTTTGAGGGAGTAGGAGTTCTCATCCATATCAAACACCTCGTCGCCAACACGCAATCCATAAGTGCCATCGCTCCATTTGATAATCTTTGCATTGCTCTCTCGGACGAGTTTGCCATTTTCGTCTCGAATCATTTCACCGTTTTCGTCCGTCTTGTATCTCCACCGTATCATAGTGTGGGATCTTTCGTTGAACTCGACATCTTCTAGTTTCGAATCGTAGGTATCGGGGTTGTGTGCTTCGGACTGGATGGACACAACTTTGGGAAGTTGCGCCATGTGCAATGTGGTGGTTTTCTTTCCGAACTGGGGCAATGGAATTTTAGGGACCGTGATTCGTTTGGTAGACGTGGAGCGAGCAGGAGCCTTTCTCCCGGTGATTCCATCATCCTGGAATTCATCACCTGATTCTTCCTCCGAATTGTTTGCATTATTCTTCTCAATTGCATCGGCATCGGCATCGGCATCGGCATCGACATTGGTATCGACATTGGCATCGGCGGCGGCCTCATTATCCTTTGGCGGGTTGACTTCAGCTGCAGGTTTGTCGTCATCGTCATCGGAGTCATCTGAGTCCGACCCAAAGAGTCCAGCATTGACATCCTTGGAAGACGAAGGTTGAGAGGGCTGGGTGCTTGGTTGTGCCATTTCCTCGTCTGAATCATCGGAATCGTCAAATATATCGTTCATTGATGTTGGGGTTTTCGTTGTCGTCGTTTCGTCCGCCATTGTTGAGGATGTATGATATGATAGCAAAGATATGAAGGCAAGGTATGTGTCCTTGTTGGTACTTGTGATGTGGTTGTGGTAGGTATGTACTATTATGATATCGATTGATTTCGAGTGCAGTTACAACTGCCGCGCGAAGGGTTGGGCGCGTGTTTCTCCATCATCATGACGATTGTCGCTTCCCATTTTCGGGGCGATTTTCAAATTACGAGTATTCCCCATGATGTTCAATGTCGTCAATACCCTCAGTGCCATTTTTCCAAAGAGAGCAAACACAGACAACAACATACCGCTAACATGACAACAGCAAGACGGAGAGTCTGGCTGGTTGTCCTTGTACACCATTGCTGTTGTAAAAGTCATTGCTGACCATTGCTGTTAGCTTCTATGCGGTGAGTGGGGTGCAACTACACAGTTTAAAAAAATTTAAACTCGACTTTAAAACTTCCAAGCCATTCCGAGTAGAAAATGAAAAGTACAACAGATGATACAATATAAAATTTGGGCCAATCGGGAATATAGGAGTAGAAGCGATACTGACCGGTGCAGTTGCTCTATTGCATTCACAACACATGATACCATATATATTTTGAGGCTATCAGGGCTGATTGTATAGAAACGAGAATATGCACATTGACCTTGCCATTGCTTGGGTTGATGGTGCGCAATAGCATAACGAGACCCATACTTATTTTTAGTTTAATCACAGCTATCTTTCATAAAGAATAGCAATTGAATCATAAACATTCAAGGAGCCAATAATATCCTTGTCGAGTCGAAGTGTCTGACTATTGTAGTTTAAAATATGAGCTGCCATCCGTATATCGGACAGTCGATGGTCTCCACATCATGGTTTGTTCTTCATCTCTCTCCCACAAGATTTCTCATTATGTCAGCGGTATGGTTGCCTACGTTTGCAAATTCCGTCATCCCTTTTTTATTCAAATAGTCTATTTTCACTGGACATTGCGAAATTCTCTCAGCTGCTGTCTCAAGTTGTTTTGGATAACCTCGTTGATTGGAATTAGAAAATCTAGCAAGCCTAGCTGCAAGTTGACGTGCCCGGCGTTTAATTCTCTTTGATGCCCTCTGATTACTCTTAACAGTAAACATAGAAACATTATTAGTAACATGGGGAGACCAAGTTACGATGCTGGGGATACGAGTGTCGCCAGTCACTGCATGCGATTGACTGAATTGGTAAGTAACTTCCTTGTATAAGAGATGCAACAATATCCATGCACCCTCATCCTTCTTTGTGACATTGCGACAACAGAGCTCGTGGATTCATTTTTCGCTCAATTTGGTAGGACGTTTCAAAAAGCAATTTACGTTCTCTTAACCCACCTAACCAACCAAACACTAATCCATCTCAACACTATATCCTTCCCAATTTTACCAACTATACGAGTATATTCTAATATATTGAGACGCAATTCAATACTACACAGCGTTCTTGACGTACTATAGCCAAATGCACGATATGAAATGCACTGAGTCATCGACATTGACTCTGTGCACCTGGAATGGCACTGGTATTTCCATTCATGAACACGGTAGGGAATAGTTCAAAACAGATTATTCAAAGTCAGCAGCAACTTTTTTACAATTCACCATCGAATTTTATGGATCAGCAGTCCGTGGAATTGAATCGCCAACAATATCGGATCTCTTTGCCAGCCAATTTACAGTCTCCTTACACTACTTATACGCAGCACATTCACCAAGTGATGCGATCGGTATTGTAGCGGAGAGTGACGTGTACGCACAAAGTACACCATCATGTCTGACCACCACTGCTGAATAAGAAAATCAGGTCTACAAAGATGTGTGTTCATAGACTCGACTCCATGGTACGTGTAATGTAGATGATGTGAATCCAAAGGCTTTCTCTCATGCTTCCATCGCAGCCGTCTTATTATATGGAGTATATGGGTCAAGTACCGCCTTCTCTCCATTACTCTTCGCTAGTTTCCGATCATTGATAGATTTGATGGCCTGAACCGTCTTTAGGAAGATAAGAATCATCATTTCCGACCACCGTTCCACCATACTTGCTGTATTTTCCCAGACTCCGACACTGGAGAGTGAATCATTATCGGGGTTTAATCTCACGATTCGACGGGCATAGCAAGGCATATACTAGATATCATTGTCTTGGGCAAGTGACCCTGATGTCCACAACACAGAACCGGTCTCTGGCGGTACAACACCATCAAGAATTTCCACTGTGCCTCGGATCGGATCGATTTTAAGAATGTGATCGGCATCATAAGATGCACAGTAGATGCTAACGGTGTTGGCTCGCACACCACACATCCACTTCCATTTACCCTCACCGAGATCAGGTCCAATCTCCGTTAATGATTTGTCGAGAGGATTGAATTTCACCACACGGCGAGCATTGCAGGGAATGCCGTAGAAAAATCCGTCCTTTCCATCCACAAAATCCAACCATTTTGATTCCCCTTCAATCTCATCACCAAGAAAGAGTGTTGTGATGGAAGGCTCCGTCATGATTTGATAATTAATGTGCCAATGGATTCGTTGTTGTGAGTGCTCGATAGGAGGGAGATTGGATCAACATTGGATGTTCTGGTGTCTTATTAGAATTCGATCTCCGAGCGGACTGAAACGCGCACCAGAGGATACTGCCACTACAACACGTACTGTACCAGGTTCAACATTTTAACATTCCAACCTCAATAAGATGATACCAACTATCTCCTCTTTCTACTTGTACAGTACTTGTACTGTACTTCATTTCAGTATGATAGAGGAGGGTTGCCATTTTGAAAATGGAATCCACGACAAAACGAAAACACGATTTTGTGTCCCTTCTTCGATCTCTCATCTTGCTTCGATCATGAAACACCAAGACATAACCAACCGCACCACGCCCATGCCTCAACCTTCTACATTCAAATCATTGTTACATCATGCATAAATAGAGCTTATAAATTGTTACTAAAATGTACCAGGTACGTGTACCTGTATTTACAACATGATATTTTAATAACCAAGTATGACCTATTACTCGGTGAAAAAAAAGAGCAACCGAGCACAAAACCAAACCAAAAAATCAGTGCATAAATCATCAGATCAACCTCCGTATAGGTCGAGTCTGAAATGAGCAGAAGACCACCGCTTCGAAACAACTCTCACTGCACACATGTGTACTCTCCTAGTCCCAAAAAGCGCCGTTTCGATGGTTTTGGAATCAATCATCAAAACTGAACCTTCCTCACGTAATCGATTTTTTCAAAATTACTTTATTGATACAATACCTCGAGTATTTTCCCAATGTTCTTCCCCCTCTTCATAAGTCAATGCTGAAAATGTGGATCCGCTCTCAAAAGACAAACCTCTGTTCCGTTGTCCCAAACCTGATTTAGGTTCGTCCCCGTTATTTGCATTGGCCATGTAATTTGGTAAAGGACTATTAGCCAGGTGCCCTGTGAGGGGCGTGGTCTCTGTGCCCATCATTAAACGTGGGTCGGGTAAGAGACCGACAGCGTCCCTCGGTGATGTTAATTGTTCCTTCCTCTTTCTTTCTACTGCACTCATGATTATTTCTTTGCTGGTGAGCAGACCGTCGTTATCTCTATCAAGTCTTTTGAAGGCTGCAAATGTGGAACGCACGTCTTGCTCAGTGATGCGACCAAGGCGTACAAGCATTGCAATTGCAAACATTTCGCGTGTACATTGGCCCAAACCCTCAGAGCTGTTTTCTGATATTTGAAGTCTTTTTACTAGTGGACCAGTCGCTAATTCTTCCAGGGCTGCGTTGTCTAATTCATCTCCAAACTAACCGATGAACATGAGGGGTTAGAAAAAATGACAATGCATTTACATTCAATATATCCAAACAAACATCCAAAATTATCAATGGTACATACCTGCATCAATACTGCCTGTTCAATCCTTCGCTTCCGTAATTCCAAGGGAATCATGCTAATCTTTGACATGTTGTGCAGGAGTACTCCCAATGCTATGAGACCGTAAACGGCAGCAAATAACTTCCCTTCAGGAGACTTGGGCACAATATCACCATAACCTACAGTTGTCAATAGTACCATTGTAAAGTAAAACGAGTCTACTGCAGTCAAATTTTCAATGTAGTAGAACCCAAAACTGCCGATTGCAATCACAAACAGTGAATTGGCACAGGCTTGTTTCAAAGTGAGAATGACGTATTTTGCTGCTTTCATTGGTGTCACAGGCTTGAAGAAATCTCCGTCTTCAGCAGTAGGACTCGTCGCTCCTGACCACGCTGACATGAGAGAATTTTGGTCATCGTTATCGATGTCAGAAATTGTATCATTGTCAGCATGTTCAAAGGACGTCGAATCGTTTCCACTTGCACTTGCACTTGCACTTTTCTTTCTATTCACTGTTGTGTATCCAGGATCAAAAATGTTCTTCATCGACGGAGGATTAGCATCTATAGAGTAACGTCTTGTATGGGATTGGCGGCCCGTATTTTCAACTGGTGATGCAGATCCTTGTGGAGGAGACCCTAGAGATAGTGCGATATTCCCTGTATGGATGGTTTCGTCCATGGTGTACAAAGCTGATGTTGGTGTTGCATCATGTTGTAGAAGAGATGAAGTCTCATTTGAATGAATTGTATTGACATGAAGATTTCCATTTCTCTGTCGCACTCTGTTTCCATTTCCATTTCTATTCTTCCACGGCGTAATCAATCCATTATTTGTTCCTGATGGTATTGGCATTGCCTTGACTTTCTCCTTCTTACGGGCGCAGCCTGGGCAGTTATTGATCATGTTCTCCTTTGTTTGCTTCTTTGCCGCATCATCCAACGAACTTGCATGTAGAGAACCAAGCAGCAAACCAATACAGGCTATCCCAAAATAGATAAATATCGAACAAATGATCTTGGCTGAATCGCTGGTTGGCACGTAATCACCCAATCCAGCGGTTGTGAGGGTGGTCACGGAAAAATAAAAGCAATCCAATGCAGGCCATCCCTCCTGTTGTTTCATGGATTGATATATGATGTGAGAAATGAGTAATCAAGCAGTACGGCGAGTATAGCCATTCTGATTCTTACCTCCATTCCAAAAATAAATAATGACATTATCATGTATATGATAAAGTATGACACCAAATATCCAGCTGGGCTCTCAAAGCCATTGGGTGCAGATGCAACAGTGAAAAACTGCCTTTGTTCAGTTTTGCATATTGGACATGTGAATGTTGGATAAACTCTGCTGCTCTCTGCCTTTATCAATGGGGGCCTTATTGAAGGATAGCCTGGACGTAGATTTCTTGAGCGTGGATTGTAAGTCTCAACAGTTGGCTCATTTTGCATCTCGACATCATTGTGAACTCCTTGGGGGAGATTTGTGCGCGGTAGCGTAATGGCAGGATCGTGATCGTCACCTGAGTGGAAAGGTTGAAATTGGGCAAAGTCAGTGCTTCCTTTCGTATCCGTATCTATGGTGCCTCCTCTACTCGATATCCAAGAAAAGTGCGACTCTGCGGTACTTGCTGACGCTTCGATATCAGTGTTAAACTCGCCACCTTTCGTAGCATTGGTGCCTTTATTCGATATCCAAGAAAAGTGCGACTCTGCGGTACTTGCTGACACGTCGACATCAGTGCTAAACTCGCCACCTTTCGTAACACTGGAGCCTTTATTCGATATCCAAGAAAAGTGCGACTCTGCGGTACTTGCTGACACTTCACCGAAACTTGGTCTTCTCTGCATTCCTGTCTTGGTCTTCGGACTTTGATTCTCTGGTTTTCCATCCGCAGTGCCAGAAACGCGTGGCGAGAAGCGGGTAGATATGCCCTCTTCTAAAGTAGTTGGATCCTTGGCAACAAAATCAACGTCATTCGAAGATATAGCATTCTTTGCGGTATTAAAAACTGGAGAGTTCCGTCGAGAAAATCTGTTGCGTTGCTGAGGCCTTCTATTCAACCCAATCTTGCTATTTGATTCCATTTCACCGTCTTTCTTCCTTGACTGTCCTTGATCTTTGTCCGAGTCTCTTTGATTCGGAAGAGGTAATTTATCTTGCTCCATGCCTATCCATCCTGCACTACCAGTCAATAAAGTAGCTGCTGCATCGTCTCCCGAGCGAGTCCTGCGATGGCTCGAAGACCGTTTTTCAGCAGAAGGTAGACGCGCCCGTCGCTGGCTTGGATTGCCTTCATCATCAGCTTCTGTTGACACACGGTCTGTCGTCATTCCCCCGGTTTTACGCGATTCGTGTGATGTGAAATTATTCGACGAAGGCCGACCAGTTTTCCGCTTTGGTGTTATGTTTTCTTCCTCCTCAGGAAATAGAAAAGGAGTGATGTGCGGAGGCGTAGTTATGATGAGGGCATGAGCGACACTCTGCATTTTACGATCATCTGGGCTTCCTTCCCCCATAGATGACGTGTCCATTGTTCCCGAGTCGGTATTACTGCTGAGCAGAAGATCTGTATCTAGTCCTCCACTCCCACAAGGAAAATCCTCATCGTTAGAAAATAATGGATTATTCAAAAAATGATAAACTTCTTTTCTTGCATTCATCGATTTCTCTTCTTGACTAGATGAACCATAAGAGAAGCCGCTATCGGTATCCTGCCCGCCTTCATCCGAACTTTCAACTGCGGTCAAATATTTTTGACTGTCGGGAGTAGTGTTGTCTTTCACGCCATCCACTACGCCCATGGATTCACTGACAACATCATCACCTTCTGCGTTACTGACAACCACCTTTAATTGCAAAGATTTCTGTTGTGATTTTGAATTCGAGTTTGAATAACTATCTGTCGCCTTGGTTTCTTGGGTGTCATCGTTTCGACCAGCAGATATTCTTGTATCATCCCCATTTGAACGAGTTTTGCCACCGCCATTCTTATCCCTATTGCGAGTAAGATCGCGATCTTTATAAAGAGCGACCAGAGTCCCCGTTGGAGTTAAAGCTTCCGAATAATTTTGGTGGATCATCTTCTTCACGAGGGCTGCTCCCGGACTTCCCATTGAACTTAGACTCGTGTTCGAAGGGGAATTTGTCATTTGTATACTGCCGTTGAGCGGACTCATTGGTGTATAATTCGAGGTGAGGCTTGGTGAAGAAGCCTCACTTAAGGAAGGTTCTGACATATAAAAATCCCGCTCGTGGGCCGAGTTTATCATGCCATCTTGAGCTGATATACCCGCTGATGCCCCTGATTGCCGAAATAAAGAATCTCCTTCTTCGTCATTTCTGGGAACAGGCATTATTGTGCGATTGGCGTCAGAATCGTCCAATGTCGGGAATAGAGGCGATGTGTGCGGCATTATCGTAATGACGTTAATGTTTTGTGCAGTTGTGTGATCGGAAAGTAAATTAAACCTATGATTTTCCGTTCAATATGCATACAACCCCTTTGTTTGTAACGAGACTCTATCGAATGTGATTGAATAGAATAGACATCCAGGTCTGATAAAAACACGATTCTGCAGCGTCGAAAGCCTTACCCAGGTACTTGTTCCTGGAAGTATTTTCAACCTTTCAGTTTTTAATTCAGGCTGGGTGAACTAGTAGAATATAGCGAGGGGATATGAACGGTTGTGTAGGTTAGTGTGATGAAAACGATGTGCTACACCAGGTAGTGATGATGGGTGATGCAATTATTCGATTGTCGTTCTGCGTTGTGCTCATCAGTCGCAGCAAAAGCACTCACAAGATGGCGCCAAAAGCTGGAAATAATCGGTATTTCAGTGCGAGAAGCAAGGCAGAGGGACAAAAATCGAAATTGTCGACCCGCGGCGCGGATTAATCCCGTGACTATTTTAGACTATCCACATTGGCGTCAAGATTCGAATTTCTAGCACCATCTGTCATTTCCCGTGAAGTTTTCGAGATTGTTCATCTCAATACAAAGTACTGTAGGTATTTCAGATTGGTACGAGACAGTATCTAAAGTTTGTGGACAGTAAAAAATTATTCTATTTTCCAAGTTTAGTTAGCTTGGATGCCTTTTCTTGAAGAGACTGAGGCCACTGAAGCGTTTCCGACAAAAACTTTTCATTCTTGAATCTTGAGCAGGAACATTCGGTTCCAACTGTATCATCAATAGTGAAAGGGAGTCTCTTTACCTGCACTGGTGGCGCTGCTCCACTTTTTCTCCTTGCAGCCTCCCTGGCGTCTGAATCTGCTTGAAGTTGTTCAAATCGACTGCAAGCCTCTCCAAGTTGACTCTCTGCTGCTGCTTTTTCATCGGAAGTCCACAAAATGCTAGCAAGTGCAATTCTAGCTTCACCCTCTTTAGCAATCACTCGTTGAAGCAGTTGGACATCATTTCCTTCTACAGAAGTGGTAGTCTTGATCGCCTCTTCCAAAATTTTCTTTGCCTCTCCCACTTCGTCAGTGGCTGCAAGATCAATACCAGCATCGAGCTTCGAAATCACTGCGCGAGCTCTATCACCAATGTCTTTGAATGAAACGGACGCAAGGATATGTGTTTCTGCTGCCTTCTTGTACTCCCCTGCCCCTCTTTGTGCCATGCCCCATTCCCATGCAGCGTAAGGATTTTTAGTTGCGCCCTCTTGTTCATTTTCCTCATTTGTATCCCAATCTTCTCCGGATGACAGACGCAATGAAATCTTATAATCTTCGGCTGCTTGTTTGTATTGTTCGGTGGATAGTTTACCCATACTCCTTAACGCTCTGGCTCTGCCAAGCCTGACAGCTGGGAGCTCGCCAGGGTCGGCCAAATCCCCTCCTGGTCCAGTCAATAAATCAACAGTTGTCATATAATCTTTGTAAGCTGCTTCCGCATTGAACAAATCCTGCGAAAGTAAGAATTATGTTGATCAGTTGACCACATTTCACGTGTATAAACATGTATTCTTCAAGGCACTTCATCAAAATGATTGAACTTCTTTCTTACCATATAACAATCGCCACGAACACGATAAAGCGCAGCCCTCTCATCAGGAGCCTGTCTCTCCCAGGCACTAATAGCCTTTGTCATTAGCTCCTCGCCCTTCACAGGATTGCGTTCACCATAAAGTGCTTCGAAAGCTGTGCGCAAGAGTTTAATCTCATCATTTGTGGGTGGTTTGAACGAAGCCTCGGCAGCATTTGCAGGGGGTACAAGAAAGTCTCTTACACCTTTCGCTAGGTGGAAGCCAGGAGTTTGGAATGTACTAGGTTGGAGATTGTACGAAATTGAGTTCATTACTGACTCAGAATTGATGCTTACATCCGATGGTATGTCCATCATGGACAGAAAGGAATGAGAAAATTTTCTGTCGACGCTGGGTACATTGACGAATGCAGTTACTCCAAAGCATAGTGAGGCATACAAAGTGAGACGCATTTTGTAAGAATATTTTTTCGTAAGCTTTGCTGTTGCAGGTTGTAGAGTAGATTTTTATGTCTTTCTTTGTTGTTGGTTGTTGTTGTTTGTTGATTTATTTTTTTAACACACTCATCATTGCATCCGACGTGGTGAATTGCGCGAAACAATGGGAGATCGAGTTGCAAAACAACAAAAAGAAGCAAGCGGATGAAGGGACAGCATAATTCGATTATCATGTATCATACCCTAAACCGTACAAATTCATGTAATGTAGGCAGTCCTCAATATGGATCAAGCTGCAGACTCATTGACAACTGAGCTAGCATCCAACATTGTCCGGCATGAGGTACATTTAACAGAAGATCAAAAGGCGCTTGGAATACCACCGGCACTAGTTTATGTTGCTGGTCTTCTCCTGTGCAGTAAAAGTTCAACATCAATCGCACCCCCCTTTTCAGCTGAACTTCAGGAACGATTCTTGGAGCTGCAGCAACTGTACTACAATGGATTAACAACTGGTACAAATGAGTGTAATGAAAATGGTCGTAAAACCTTCCATCTTAGTCCGAGACTAGTACCAAGCTCAGACCAACTGGCTTTGATTAAGAAAGATTTTGTTGCAAAGATAAAAGAGCTAGAAATGCAGGCCGATGCCATGGCTAAAGAACTTATAATTGACCAAGAGGAGAAAGATAAAACCAATCATATTCGGATGGACAAATCATCCAAGAAAAAAACCGTGCCGGTGCCAAAGCAGAGGAGCACAAACGAAAACCAAAGTCAGACCACTCCTTTGAAACAACCAGAAACGAAAATTGCTCCAGAGGAAACATTGCAAGACTTGATGAACATGCAAATTAGGACAGAAGCATTCCATGCGACATGCGAAGACGGCGGCTCCTGGGTAACAATCAAGAAAAAAGGAAACAAATTTGACTTGCGTTCTCAAAATTATGTCACGGAAGGAAACAATAATGTTGGTGAAACAAATGCAGAGGAAGAACCGATAGTCACCTCCAATACCCAATTAGACGATTTTGTTGATAAATGCGCAAGAAGAAACGATAGGAATCTGGCAGTCGAACGTGTTCATGATATCAGCAAACCAGAGTTGGAGGAAATGTCAGATAGAATCCAACCAACATCCATTACAAGCATTCCAATTACGTGTAGTGACGATACCAACACCCGCAACCATCCCGATACCCTGTTACAAGAACGAATACAATATCTGGAAATGAAGCTTATTCAAAAGGATAAACAGCTTGTGGAAGAAAGAAAAATCCATTTCAAATCCAAGAGAGAACTCAAAGAAGGCTTTGAAGATCAAATTCAAGCATTGCAGATGAGATTGTACATTAGTGAAACACGGCTGAAAAATTATCAAGATGCTTTAGAGCAACATATTCAAACTGTTGCGAATAATGTCCCTGGTACCTAGTTGGGAGGGGCTGAGGGCTGTCAATATTCAAAAGTCCAGAGTAGGTTATGCATGTGTATTAGGATAGTTTGCAAAGCGTAGCCATGCCTTGTTTAAACATAAAAGTGAAATAGGCATACCAGGTGTAATCTTCCTTGTTTTATACTTTCAAAACTATTGCTTTTTGGGATTAGGGAAAGTACTATCACACGCAATAATCCAACATCAATAAAGGTGAACGGCATCCCAGTGGATCAAAAGCGTGATTCTCTCAATCCTTGCTGTTGAAATTTTAACCAAATAAATTCAGAATAAACTCTTAAACAAAAGCCATGCCAACACTGACCACCAAACTACTCCCCGCCAAAATATAACTGGCCTTTTCAACTCCAATATTGCTCAACGTGACATCCGGAAAATGATCCCAAGCCAAATGCCTCATACCTCCAAAATAATGATACACCAACGGAAACGCAACGCTAAACTTTGCCACACCCGCAACAACCGGACCAGCAGAAGCGATATCCTGCATCAAGTGCATGGCAGATCCGGACCCGTTAATGAGTTCTACCGAGGCGATTCCAGCGGCGCCTACAGAGAGTGCTACGCCGGTAACGCGGTTGGCAATGGATGTGAGTGCTGCGATTGGGAATTGATATATTGTTACGTGGGGAGATACGGGTCTTCCTGTTTTGCTCATGCGTTCATTGTAATTCTGGGGAACGGGTGGTGGTTGGAACGTTTGATTTTGGAAGAGGTAAGTAAATGTTATGTTGGCAGTGGAAATAATCAAGATATCCAACGGGGAGGACATCCGGTGGTTTTGAATGTTGTTTGGTAACGTAACCGTCAACTTCTCCAATGCTCGACCGATCCCAAAACAGGAACAAATAGGAGGAGTTCCAAGTTCGGTTCATTCGGTATTTGCAATAATCAAAGATGTTTTATAGACTGTTGTTTTGTATCCACTCACCTGCTTATTATATTCCTCTCCACTCTTTTTGCTCAGAACAGTCATGTCTCTGCTAGCAAGAGAGATAATTGAATTATTCTGAGTGCATCGTGAAATTGCTGGTCGAAGTGCTGATCGAAGGGACATCATGATTGATTTTGTTCAGTTAGATCTTTTAATGTTATGTTCTTCGTCGGCGACCCCAAACCCCAAAGATGCCGAGTTGTTTGATTTGCCTTCCGTTCCGGCCGGCAGGTTCTCAAGCAGGCGGGGGGGGGAAGATGACTCTGATCCCCCACCCACCGACGACTGACAGATCCACGACCGGAATTTTCACTTCCCGTCCACTAAAATTGCACGATTATTTTAAATTCTTCCTTCCCGCCTTTGTGTCCAGCTACACGTACCAAGTAGCCTGCAAGTACAGATAGCGTCGAACACCCCAATAAGATCCATCACTAGCCATCACTCCACCGACATTGGTAGGCATAGAGACGAAACAAAACGATGGCAACCATTACTGAAACCAAAAAGCGCAAAGCAGAAAAAGGCTCTGCCAATGGGAAAACATTGAAGAAGAAAAATGGCACATCATCTGCAATCTCGGCATCTTCCGCCACCACCGACACAGACTCAACAGCTTTCACACCCTACACGCTCTCTGAAATCCGTATTAAAATATTAGAGCTGACAGATCAAGTACCTTCAGTTCCAGAGGGAGGAATTGATCCAGACAATAAAGATCAAGTACGAAAATGGGCCACTTCAATGCAAGCCATTATTGAAGAATTCAATCTCCTCCTCTGCTGCGTCGCAGCAGCAACATACAGATGGGGAACAGATCGCACCGGTGCCGCAGATCAACACCTTGGTCTGTTGAGCTCAGAACTTGGTAATGCCCAGGATCAAATCTCCTCAACGATCACACCGCGTATTACCAACGTTTTGGCTCCTGTCGTCGACCTAGTGACTAAGGAAACCGTCACTACCAAAAATAAGGATGGGACGGAGAGGAAGGTGAATATTTTCGGTCAGGAGGAGAATGATCCTATTTTTATCAAGCTTTGTGCAGTGATACTGTCCAGGAATGCGCCCATGTTGAGACATGTTTTGATGACAAACTTTTCCAAGGTGACAAATGTTATGAATGATTATTTAAAGGCGACCAAGAAGGATGGACAGAATAGCCGTAACGCATTTGCTTATTAGTGAAATGGCAATGTTTATGCTTTGATAATGATGAACAAAGAGTTCTTGTTTTGCGTACGTGTATAGTAAATTTAAAAAGGCACACGGTTTAACTCGCAAGGTGCTTGTTGCAATTTGAAATTGTTTCACCATGAAAATGTGCAATCTGCTCTGTGCTTCCTAATTGGCATCCTGTCTCGTATCGACTTCAATCTCTCGTCGTCAATATCACAAATTACAACTGAAGGTGCAATCACGTTATCAATAGAGGTTCCTGGCCCATCGCAGCCTCCGGCATCCTCTAACACTTCTCCCCATGGGTCAATTGCAATTGAATGACCATAACTCTCTCGTTTCTCATTGTGTGTCCCATATTGCGCGGCTGCTATAACATATGATTGGTTCTCAATTGCTCGAGCTGTAGTGACGGGTCAGAGATGAACAAATTAATCAATCGTTTAGGAGAAAGAATTAGCAAAGGTGATGGAATAGCAATGTGATGTGCGGTACAGTACGTGTAGGCACACACATACATTACTCAATCTAATATGCACTCACATCGGAGGAGTGTATGCCAATGAGCCTTCCCTGTCGGAGCTGTGAAGGCAGAAGGAACCAACAACACATCCGCTCCGCCCTCTTCCACGAGAGCTGCATACATTTCAGGGAAACGTAAATCATAACACACTGAAAGTCCCAATTTCCCTATAGGTGAATCACAAACAACAAGCTTCGACCCAGGAGCGGTTGTATCCGATTCTCGGAGGTCCAAACCCTGCGCAGGAATCGAAACGCTAAACAGATGCACCTTTCTGTATTTTGTCACAATCTTTCCTTCTGAATCAATAATTATGTGAGTGTTGTACACTCGTGATCGTTTCGTTACGTCGTCGGGTTTTGGGGGAGCTCCCTTCTCGTGTAGACCGCCGCCCGATATCCATAGACCGCTTTTGACTGCGATGGTGCGCAATCCTTTCACGATGGACACTTGTACAGCATCTTCAGACGTTGATGCAGATGTAGATGTTGGAGGGGTGTCCACGTTGTCAGCACCCGATCCGGCTTGGCTTAAATGTTCTCCCGTTTCGACAATTTGCTTCAAATCCGATAGCCAATGAGCCTCTCTACCTGTACTTGTATGTTCTTCTTGGAATGGAACATTCAATTTGGGGATATCCTCTGCATTATCAAGCGTCTCTTGAGCACTTTTCCCAATAAAACCAAAGCATTCGGGAAGGAAGAGCATCGACGCCCCGTGCTGTTTTGCCATATTTGCACATTTTGCAATGTTTTGGAGATTTTTGTGTTTGCTAGCTGTGGAACACAGTTGAGCAATCGCTGCACGTTTGACCGGAAGGTTCATCGTTGATGTCTTTCGTCAATAAGGAAGAGGATGTCGGAGAAATATGCACGGCCGAATAAAGTCCAAAGCGTTGTGAAAAATGGAAAGAGCAAAATTTGCGCGGGGTGTCCGTTCGATTTTTGAATCTTACAGTTTATCAGGACGTTGTGTCAAAGCTTGGTCAAAAAGGAGAGTTTTAGTGTGAGAGGTTTGAGGTTGGTGAGAGTGATGAGGAGGAGCAATCAATCATCAAGCGAAGCGAAGCCGCGACCGCAAGCAAAAATGAGGAATGAGGACCTTAGACCTTACAGTCCTGTAAATCAAACAAACATAACTCGGACCACCACTTCAACTTTCGAACTTGCAATGAAAACGATATAACATCAAATCAAAGAAAGTTGTGATTCTCTTATTCAATCTTATTCCACACCCTCCAATTCCAAGACAGCTGCGAATGCATACCTTGCAAATACACACAAATATGAATCAAGGATCGATGCAAGAAGATCCATTTGCCGAATCCAACGGTCAGAACCAAGACATTGGCAATTCAAAACCGTCAGCAGTACCATATCCATCGGCAGCAGCTGCAACGTCATCCTCCTTTGAAGTCGACGCAGAAGAATTTGACGATGTAGAATTCACAGAAGGACCCAATCAAATAGACCGCATACGGCGAGGAATCTCCAAACAATATGCCACAGTTTCTGGAACACGCGAAGAAGATGGTTTTCAACACGCTCGTTCGTTCGCGTCTTCCTTACTAGCCGAAGATCCGACCGCAGGAAAAGAGCAAAGGCAAGGTCAGGGGCGACCGCCGCTTCAAAATGAAACTGCGGCAAGGCAATCTTTTCTGACCAGTCTGGATCTGAGTGCCATCCAGCAGCTCGATGCCGATTACGAACAGGCGTTAGTGACGAGAGAAATCGGATGGAATGCGCGATACATTTCCGTCCGCCAGAACTCCGGTCTGTCGCTTTGGTTCTTCTTTGTGTATTTGATTTGCGGCATTCTCGTTTTTGAACTTAATACCGACTGGACTCTGGAGGAAGCCCTTTTGTTTTCCATGGTGAGGATTGTTTTTGATCATGTGGAAAATTCGTTCATTCTTACACATCAATGCTATAGCTCTATGACTAACTTTGATCTTTTCGTCAAACAGTACACGATTACGACAGTGGGATATGGAAAGCACAAGATTCCAGAAAATAAGCCAAGCTTATTGATTTTTATCTGTTTTTACATCTTTATTGGAATTGCAATGTTGACGATTTTGGCAGCTCAGTTGTACCAGTGGATAGTGCTGGAAGTGACATGGGCGCAATATGAGAGGGACAGTAAGAAATTTATCAGAAAACACGAAGAGATTCAGAAGAATTCAGAAGATCTTGAAGCAAGTATTTCAGGGGGGATGATGACAATCATGACGGGTCGTGAGGCTGAACCGAACAAGTCCTTTGGGGATAAAGTTTTCGATGCTGGTATTTCACTTGTAAATTGGGTTCAAGCGTATGTAAAAGATAATCCGTCTGGGCAACTTGTTGTTGTTCTGGTGCCATTTTCTTTCATGATTGCTCTTGGCGCTGCGGTTGTTGGTGGTATTGAGGGTTGGACCTTTTCGGAATCCATTTATTTTGGCGTTGTTTCCATGACAACAGTAGGGTGAGTAATGGGGTCCTGATCGATCGACTGGCAAGATTGTTATATTAGAAACGGCTTGGATATCTAACTCCAACATTTTCGTCAATAATAGTTTTGGAGATTACTATCCGAGCAAGGTTTCAAGCACGTGGTTTTGCATTTTTTGGTTGCCTTTCTCAGTTGGGTTTTTAAGTCTTTACCTTGGTAGTGTTGCACACTTGTACATCGATCTTAGTAGCCGAAACGTCACACGTATTGAAAAGAAGCTCCGCCGTCAGGTCAATAGATATAAGCGAGTGCAAGATGAAGAGAGGGTGGCAGCGATCGCCCGTGGAACATCTGGTGGATTCGACATGGAGTTTGAGAATGGAGTAGATGAAGACATTCAGATGCAGGCTAATTCACCTAATTCGATTTCTCATCTGAACCAGACACCCAATGGGCGAAAAAAATCCAAAAACATCGGCTTTATGTCTGGAGCATCTATTTCAGCAGTTAATTCTGGTGAATCCTTTGACGGAAGTCCTCCTGTCAAAGAACGTAGAGACAATATTCTGTTCAATAGCACTTCTGGGTATCACGGAGATAGAGAGACAGACACATTACAGACCATGAAGTCGATGAAGAATGTTATTATTGCAGTAAAGCAACAAAATATGGCAACATCTCGTCGATCACAGAGGGAAATTCTTGACGGTTCTGGCAATCCCTCTACTCAGGCGGATTCCCATCTCAGTTTGAAGTCAACGCAACACTATACCACAGCACATGGCATAGAGAAGAAGCCACCCTTTGCCCTCCGAGTGCTCGTACAAGAAAGGTTTTCTAATATCATTGCGCATGAAATTGCAGGCTTTCAGAGTCATGTTGAAATCAAGAACAATACTTTGTCAGTCACCATTGATAGTCTGAAACACACAGCTGACAAATGGGAAGTGCCTCGTCGTGCACGAAAGTCTTTTAGAGCTGTTGCATTTGAAGTCCTGTATTTTGTTGGAGAGAGACCTCTAATTGTAAGAGGTGCGGATGCTGTTTTTGACTTGACTCCAAAAGAGGTACAGGGGCTCTTTGCGCCGCTTCTTACGGCTTTCGGAGATGCAGATACGATGGAAGCATGGTTAATGAGGACTCAGGTTATGGCCGACAAAGAATTGGACAATACGATGAGTGCGGAGGGTACGCGTCTGAAGTTTGAACTAGTGGAGAATAATCGAAACAACAAAATTACACAGAACATGACAGCGACTCCAAATACTAAGAGAAATGTGATTGGTAATGCGGTCACAAATCAAAAGTAGTCGAATGAATCCTTCGTGTACTTATGAAAGTTAAATTCATATTTGTCATTTTAGAAGATATTCTACATGTATGGACATATATAGGTGAATGTCGGTCAACAACAACCGACACTAGGACCTCACACAATACTGTGTTCCCTCAAAGATTATTTTCCTCGTGAAACTGATCATCACATAATACTTTGTTCCCTCAAAGATTCTTTTCCTCGTGAAACTCATTACCATTGTCCAAGTCATAACCAGTAACGCGAGGTGCCTCAGTGTCAGCGTTGTCGATTCTTTCGTTGTCTAGAAAGGTATCTTCTCTCAAACCTTCTTGCATCTGAGATGCTTCATCTCTGACACTTGCTTCTCTCAAACTTTCTTGCATCTGAGATGCTTCATCTCTGTCACTTACTTCTCTCAAACTTCCTTCAATCTGAGATGTTTCATCCTTTTTACTAGAATCATTATCAGTGTCATACGCATGTGCACCTTCGACAGGATCTTTCATTGTGTTACTTTCTTCTTCTTCTTCTTCTACTGATGCATCATAAGTTACATTAGAAGGATAAAGCGCTCCGCGGAAGAGAATCATCGCCATACCCAAAACGAACACCGACATCATGGTTGCAAAAATCCACATGAGTGAAAATGGTCCAGATGTACAGAGTGCATCATGATAGAAATCGACAAAGACATCATTGATAGCCTTGCACTCCAAAATATCCAAATTATCCTCTGCCATGGCTACAAAGTCAGCAAATGCATTATAACTTGCATCGATAAGCACACCTAAATCATCCAACCTTTCTTGGGTGACACCACAAACGTCTAAAATTGCTGTGGCATCTGTGTCGATCAATGTTCGGAGATCATCAATCCCTTCAACTCCCTCATTCAAGTCTATCAACAATTGGTTCACATCATTTTTTCTTTGATATTCTCCTTGGCAGCTCTGATGTGGAAGTGTGAGTTGAATGCAAGAGATCAATGTAATAAATAGGTCATCTGAATGAGACAGCATGTTTATACTCACATTAATTATATAATACCTTGTGGCATCCATCGTGTCCGCGTCGATATCAAACTTTGATAGCACATCATCCAAAAATCCTTCCGGAGATCTGCTTTCACCACCTGGAATGTTGAATAAGTCATGTTAGATTGATTCATTCCAGTCTATGATTATAATCATTAAGAAATATAGTTGCGAGGAGCGTGTGGTTGAACAAAATGAGAAAAGATCTTACCAAGGCAAACATCCGAATTGATAACTAATGCTGTGCCAGTTATTGCCAACACAAAAGCCATTAAAACCACTACAAGAGCAAAAATGGGCAAAATTGCCCACTTTTGAATCGCGAAGTAAAGACTAATGTGTGGTCCTTTCCAAGCAAGATAGCTTCCAACAGCGAGAATGAATCCAAACATAAAAACCGGCACAGCAACCATGTACGGCTGAGCCCACTTTCTTCCGGAATCAGACGCGC
>Ga0115005_10000413_pt1 | contig 32773 bp, 31 predicted proteins | sample ArcOceMetagenome_FD_87163 | JGI IMG/M metagenome (GOLD analysis project Ga0115005, IMG submission 87163) | Marine eukaryotic phytoplankton communities from Arctic Ocean - Arctic Ocean - Greenland ARC118M Metagenome | ecosystem: Environmental > Aquatic > Marine > Oceanic | place: Arctic Ocean...
TTAGCGGTGAATTTACCCGAGGCAGATGGTGAGGTGGCGGATGCTCCTGATCAAATGGTCGAAGTGGTGATTGATAAACAAGGCACTTACAGCATAAATGGCCAAGCGTTGATCAACCAAAAACTGGTTACGTTAAAGCAAGCCATCGAAAAAGTATCAGCTGGTGATAAGAGTTTACCTTTTATTATTACCGCAGATGCATCAACACCTCATGAGTTTGTGGTTCGTGCCATGGACGCCGCCGGTCAACTGGGTTTCTCTCGGTTGAGTATTACCAGCAAGCAAGCTAAATAAACATGAAAGATACTTCAAAACTAACAGACTGGGCGCTTTATAAGCGCCTGCTCGGTTACGTGTTCCAACAAAAAGGCCTGTATTTTATTGCGATACTGGGCTTTTGTATTTATGCATCAACAGCACCTATGTTGGCCCATTTGATGGACCTCATTGAGCAGACCTACCAAAACCCAACCATAGAAGCGCGCACCACATTAGTCCTTATTATCTTAGGGATTTTTGCATTGCGAGGATTGGGTAGCTTCTTGGGCGATTTCTTTTTGGCAAAAGTCGGCAGAACCGTTGTGCATAAACTACGCACGGCATTATTTAATCACTACTTGATCTTGCCAAATGAGTTTTTTGATAAGCATGCAAAGGGTCATATTATCTCTAAGATTACCTTTGATGTGGAGCAAGTGTACGGATCCATCACTAATGCTGTGACCAGTTTAGTGCGTGAAGGCCTGACGGTGATTTTTTTGCTTGGCTACATGTTTTACATGAACTGGAAGCTGACACTTATCTTTTTTGCCGCAGCCCCTTTTTTAGCGTTTATCGTTAAAAAAGCGAATAAATATTTCAAACGATACAGTACCAATGTTCAAGGCAGTATGGGGCATGTTACTCAGGTGGCCGGTGAAGCAGTGAATGCTTATCAAGAAGTTAAAATATTCTCGGGTCACGAGTATGAGCAGAATCGATTTTCAAAAGCCAGTGATACCAATCGCATTCAAACCTTAAAGTTTGCCCGTGTTAAAGCCATTAGTGTGCCTATGATGCAAATGATTGTGGCCATGGCGATTGGTGCTTTGATGTGGGTCGCTTTAGATCCACTTGTGATTGGTGGCATGGATTTCGGTCAGCTAATGGCGTTCATGACCGCTGCAAGTACGTTGGCTAAGCCCATGAGGACCTTGGCTGGGATCAATGCGTTATTGCAGCAGGGCGTTGTGGCAGCAAGAAGCATTTTCTCTGTACTTGGCCATGCGGCTGAGGATGATGCTGGGGATACCAGTATTAAAAAGGCGCAGGGAGCGATTCATATTGACCATTTACATTTTCAGTATCCTGGCTCTGACGAAAAGGTATTAAAAGACATTCAATTGGATGTGAAACCCGGACAAAGCGTGGCGCTGGTTGGTAAGTCTGGTAGTGGTAAGTCCACTTTGATAAATTTATTGACGCGTTTTTATGATTTTAAAGATGGCGATATTTTGCTTGATGGTCGTAGTATTAAGGACTATCCGTTGGATGATTTACGACGCCAAATCGCGCTGGTGAGTCAGGGCGTCACCCTGTTTAATGATACAGTCTTCAATAACATTGCCTATGGTGCCTTGGCAGATAAAACGGAAGAAGAGGTGTATGCGGCAGCAAAAGCGGCCCATGCATTGGAATTTATTGAACAAATGCCACAGGGGATGCAGACCATGATTGGTGATGATGGTGTCATGCTATCAGGTGGTCAGCGCCAGCGATTAGCCATTGCCCGAGCCATATTGAAAGATGCCCCTATTTTAATTTTGGATGAAGCAACCAGTGCGTTAGATACCGAGTCCGAACGTTTTATTCAACAAGCTTTGGACAATCTAATGAAAGATCGAACAAGCTTTGTGGTGGCGCATCGATTAAGTACCATCGAGAAAGCCGATACTATTCTTGTGGTGAATAACGGTGAAATCGTTGAGCGTGGTGATCATAAAACCTTAATACAAAAACAAGGGTTTTATAAAAACCTGCATGACATGCAGTTTAATGGGTAGATTGTGTTAGAGCGATTATTTAATCTGGCTTGGTATGGTCGTGTTCAATGGACTTGGGTTTTTTGGCCGTTGTCCGTACTCGTCGGCTTGGTTACCTCTCGCAAACGACAAGCGTACCTTGCCGCTAATATGAAGTCTTATACCGTACCTGTGATTGTGGTGGGAAATATCACGATAGGTGGTACTGGAAAAACCCCAGTTGTGCAGTCGATGGTAACGTACCTACAAGGCTTAGGTTATCGCCCAGGTATTATCAGTCGTGGTTATGGCGGTACGCTGGATGTTTTCCCTCATCTTATTCAAGATCAGGATGATTCTAGTAAGGTAGGGGATGAACCTTACATGCTGTTTCAATCCTTGGATATCCCCGTTGTAGTTGATCCTGTGCGTACCCGTGCCGTTTCATTTATTCTTGAATCAGGTGTGGATGTCATTATTAGTGATGATGGCTTGCAACATTATCAACTGCATCGTGACTATGAGGTGTGTGTCATTGATGGTTTGCGTAACTTAGGCAATGGTCAATTAATGCCGGTGGGTCCATTGCGTGAGAAAAAAGACCGTTTAAATAGCGTTGATTATGTGTTGAAAAATCAGCCTGGTTTATCCGATACGGCTTTTCAGATTGAGCCTGTTGCTTGGGTTAACGTTTTAACCGGTAAGCAGCAAGAGTTGTCTGAATTTGATGTGAAATCGGGTACGGTTGCCATTGCGGGTATCGGAAATCCCGACAAGTTCAAGCGTACACTAGAAGAGCTTGGTATTCATTGTGCACATAAATGGTTTCCGGATCATTATGGCTACACTGAAGCTGAGTTGTCGGTTCTGCCTAGCCAAGTATTAATGACAGAAAAAGATGCGGTTAAAATAAAACCGTTTGCGGGTAATGATATGTGGTATTTGAAAATTTCAGCTCGCTTACCTGATGCATTCCTTCAAAATTTGAAACTGAAACTCGAACAGTGGAAACAAGATCATGGATAAAAAACTACTATCATTGTTAGTCTGCCCTTTGTGCAAAGGTAACCTTATCTTAGATAAGGAAAAGTCTGAGCTAATATGTAAGTTCGACGCGGTGGCATACAAAATTGACGATGGAATTCCGGTCATGCTGCCAGAAAGCGGTCGTCCTTTGACGACTGATGAGAAACTTGCCAAATAAATTACTTAAAGTATAAAAATGGGTCCTGAGCTTTGCCTTTGTATCTAATCTCAAAGTAAAGCTTTGCCTGTTTACCATCTCCTTCGCCGACGGCTGCAATCAACTGGCCTTTTTTAACGTGATCGCCTTCATAAACATAATTTGAGTAGTTGTTACCATAAACACTGATAATGTTATTGGGGTGTTGAACCAATATTAAGTTGCCATAGCTATTAATGGCATCGCCGCTGTAAATCACTTTTCCATTATCAATAGCAACAATGGGGTCGCCTAATTTTGATGCCAACTCGACACCATGTTTATGCTGCGAATATTCTATTTGGTTGAGGTTTGGTTGTTTTTCAAGTGGCCACTTAAAGTGGTTTGAGACGCTAAAAGTAGGCGCTGAGGCCTCTGGGCTAGCTAGCGTGTCGGTAAGTTTTTGTATGAGAGGTAAAAGCAGGGCTTGTTGCTCCGTGGTGGTGCTTGTTTGATTGGTGTTAAGTGACTGCAGTCCCAATGCAACGCTCGTAAACATCAATAGCGCTAAAACAAAGGTTAAGCCGAGTTCTCGATACCCTATGTGATGACGTAGAATGTGATCGGAAGTGGCCTCAAGTCGCGCTAGACGCTTATCCATGTGGGTGACACGGTTATTCAGGCCTAATAAGAATCGAGCACTGCCTTTTGGCTGGCTTTTAAGGTTAATCGCTTTGCTTTGGCGTGTTTCATTTTTCACGAGCTTTGGTTGGGTTAACATGGTCATGTTTGCCGTTATATTTTAATAATTTAGTAAAAGCATAATGTTTGCCAGTTTTGAAAATAGGCTTTGAAATGGAATGCTCGGGTTAGAAAGCTAGCCTTAGCGGCAAGTTTCTTCCTGAAAAGGGGCAGAAAGAGGTCATGAATTTATGAAAGTATTATTTGTTTGCTTGGGTAATATTTGCCGGTCTCCTACGGCTGAGGCTGTACTTCGGCACCTGGCTCTTGCCCGTCAGTTGGATTTAGAGATTGATAGCGCTGGCACCGCTGCCTACCATATTGGTAAATCTCCTGATGCTCGATCTCAGCAGGCTGCAAGTGAGCGGGGTATCTCGATGCTAGGGCAGACTGCCCGCCAAGCTTGCGTTGAAGATTTTTATCGTTTTGATTATATCTTTGCAATGGATAAGGAAAATTATCAGGATTTATTAAAAATTAAGCCGTCTAACGCCAGTGCTCAGTTATCTTTGTTTTTAAATGAATTTGGGAAAATGGGGTATGACGAAGTGCCAGACCCTTATTACGGTGGTGAGCAGGGGTTCGAGTTGGTTCTGGATTTACTTGAAGATGCATGTGGGCATTTTCTTAATGGGAAAGTTTTACCGTGAATATTCAACCTAATGTGTCGTTGCAGGCATTCAATACTCTGGGCGTTCAGTCATATGCTCAGTATATGGCACAAGTGGCGAGTGTTGAGCAGTTCAAAGAAGTGGCTGCATTTGCCCATGAGTCAGGCCTAGATATAAAAGTGTTAGGTGGCGGCAGTAATGTGGTCTTACCTGAGCGTGTCAGTGGTGTAGTGGTGCAGTACACGTCAGAAACGTGTGATGTGTTGGATGAGTCGGATGCAGACGTGTTAATTAGAGTCGGTGCAGGATTTAATTGGCATCAGCTTGTCATGGATTCCTTGAATCAAGGCTGGTATGGATTACAAAATCTGGCCTTTATACCTGGCTTGGTTGGAGCGGCGCCGGTACAAAATATTGGTGCTTACGGAGTTGAAGTTAAGGAGTTCATTAAACACGTGCACGGTATTTCCCTTGATACACTGGAGTCGTTCACACTCTCAAATGAGGCGTGTCAGTTTGAATATCGGGAAAGCATTTTTAAACATGCTTTGAATGGACAGGTACTGATTACTGCGGTGGATTTTATGTTAAGTAAAGCCCCTGATGTGAACGTGAATTACGCGCCTTTAGATAAGATGGCAAAAGAGCAGGGTGTGCCCACGCCTTTAGAATTGGCTGGCTGGGTTATTGATGTACGCAAAAGTAAATTGCCAATACCAAGTGAACTTCCGAATGCGGGTTCCTTTTTTAAAAACCCAGTGATTAGTTTTGAGGTATTTACAGGTTTACAGAATCGATTTCCTGATATGCCCTATTATGAGCAAGCAGCTGGCGTGAAAGTACCGGCTGGTTGGTTGATTGATCAGCTGGGTTTGAAAGGTAAGGTATTTGGGCCAGTTAGTGTGCATAAGCAGCAAGCTTTGGTGTTGATTAATCATGGTGGTTCAGGCGCGGATGTACTGTTAGCCGCGCAAAAGATTAAACAAGCGGTGAAAGCGAATTATGGGATTGAGCTAGAACAAGAGCCGAGGGTGTTTGCTTAGCGGGTAGTGCTTCGATAAAAGTAATTTTGTATCTTTAATTAAGATAATAAAAAAGGGACTCATTGAGTCCCTTTTTTATGTGCGAGTCTAATGCTTAATTAGACTCTTGTTCCGCGCGTGCTTCCGCTTCGCGCTGACGGCGCTTCACTTCACGAGGGTCATTGTAAGCACGTTTTGGCTTAGCTCGTGACCCTGGCTCGCTTTGTGGTGCATCGCTAGCAGAAGGTGTTAGTTGAGCTGGCGTTGGTGCAACAGGGGTAGCATCGGCAGGTTTATCAACGATGGTCTCTTCTTTTGCCGGTGTTTTAGCCGTCGCAACTTCAGGGGCTTGTTTAGGCTCTGCTTTGGCTTCAGGCTTTTGTGTTGGTTGAGCGTCTGTTTTTTGCTCAGCTTTCACGTCCACTTTGGCTTCTTCAGGCTGCTTAGCTTCAACTGCTTTCTCTACAGGTGCTTTGCTAAGGTCAGCTTGTGCTGGTTGTTTTTCGGCTGCCTGAGGTGCTGCTGGTTCCGATACTGGAGCGGCTTTAGGTGCTTGTACGGCTTGCACGTCAGTTACCTTGCCTTGTGTGCTAGGAGCAGGGGCTAAAGGTTTCTTTTCAGCTTTAGGCGCTTCCTTTTCAACCGCTTTAGGCTTGGTGTTCACGTCTTCAATTTTGCGTGCGACGTTTTCATCTAGCTTGTTTGGTTGCTGGTTGCGATTACGACGGCGAGCTGTATTTTGATTGCGGCTTTGATTTTCGTCGCGATCATTATTGCGATCGTTACTACGATTGTCATTACGCTCGTTATTGCGAGGCTCAGTGCTACGCGTGTCGCTGTTGCGATTGTCATTGCGTTCACGACGAGGCTGCTCAGAGCGGCCTTCGTTACGATTTTCATTACGCTTATCGTTGTTACGACCTTCGTTACGGTCATTGCGATTGTTGCTACGGGCGTCTTTTTTCGGCTCGTTACGACGATTACGATTGTTATTTGGGCGGTTGTTATTGTTGCGAGTATTACCGTTACCATTGCGGTTACGGTTGTTTAAGTTCTTGCTATTAGAGTTGTTTTTGCTCTTCTTAGCAGGTTGTTTCTCGCCTTCAAATAAGCTTGATACCGCACTGACCATTTTACTGAACAAACCAGGTTCTTTGGCTGGCTCTGCAGGCTTAGGTGCTGGTGCACGAGCAGACGATACTGCTTGAACCGCAGCCGCTTCTTTTTTAACAGCAGTGCTTTGTTCAATAGCCAATTCTTGTTCGTAGTTGATTTCAAAGCTGACTTGATCAACTTGATTATCACCTGTGCGAACACGAGACACTTCAAAGTGAGGAGTGTGGAAGTTCGGGTTAGGGATGATCAGCAGCTGTGTTTCATGGCGTTGTTCAATGGCCATGATTTCTTGGCGTTTCTCGTTCGTTAAGAAGGTCGAAACTTCAAGTGGAACAAGGGCACGCACTTGAGCGGTGTTGTCTTTGCTTGCTTCTTCTTCAATTAAACGAAGTAGAGAAAGGCTCAAAGAGCGCATGTCACGAATAAAACCAGTACCGACACAACGTGGGCAAACATGACCGCTGGTTTCACCAAGAGAAGGGCGTAAACGCTGACGAGACATTTCTAATAAACCGAAGCGAGAAATACGACCCACTTGAACGCGTGCGCGGTCAATTTCTAATGCATCTTTAACGCGGTTCTCAACATCGCGTTGGTTTTTATTAGACATCATGTCGATGAAATCGATCACGATTAAGCCACCAATGTCACGAAGGCGTAATTGACGTGCAATTTCGTCAGCCGCTTCTAGGTTTGTGCTGACCGCTGTATCTTCGATATCGGAGCCTTTGGTGGCACGTGATGAGTTGATATCGATGGAGATCAAGGCTTCTGTCGTATCAATAACAATTGAGCCGCCAGATGGTAGCTTCACTTCACGTTGGAAGGCTGTTTCGATTTGTGCTTCGATTTGATAGCGGCTAAATAAAGGCGTGCTATCTTCGTAAAGCTTAATTTTGTTTTCGTACTGAGGCATTACGTGCTGAACAAAGCTTAAGGCTTCTTCGTACACAGTCTTGTCATCAATCAATACTTCGCCGATGTCTTGGCGTAGGTAGTCACGAATCGCGCGAATAACAACATTGCTTTCTTGCAGTAATAGACAAGGGGCTTTGCGGCTATCGGATGCGCCTTTAATGGAATCCCAAAGTAGGCATAGGTAATCTAAGTCCCACTGTAAGTCTTCAGCTGCACGGCCAATACCTGCGGTACGAACGATCACGCCCATATTGTTAGGCACGGTGACGTCGCGCATAGCATCACGAATTTGGTTGCGTTCATCGCCTTCAATACGACGAGAAATACCGCCAGCACGTGCGTTGTTTGGCATTAATACCAAATAACGACCAGCCAAGCTGATCATGGTAGTCAGTGCAGCGCCTTTATTGCCGCGCTCTTCTTTGTCTACCTGAACAATGACTTCTTGGCCTTCTTCGATCACATCTTTGATGTTCGGACGGCCAGATGCGGAGGCTTTAAAGTATTCGCGAGAAATTTCTTTAAGAGGCAGGAATCCGTGACGTTCAGCACCAAAGTCCACAAATGCGGCTTCAAGGCTTGGCTCTATGCGGGTAATTTTGCCCTTATAGATGTTCGCTTTCTTTTGTTCACGGGTTGTAGGTTCAATATCTAAATCATACAGGCGTTGGCCATCGACTAGCGCAACTCGCAACTCTTCTGACTGAGTTGCGTTAATTAGCATTCTTTTCATTAACTTTTAGAGCTCATATTTGTGTGGTTCTGATATGAATCACAAGGGTTGAGCTAATCAAAATATTTATGCGTGCTTTGCGTGGATTTCTATACCGACTCTAGGACTGACTGCTTCCACGCAGGGGTGTTTAGCTTGTTTTACTATGAATTTGCTAACACCGACACGAAACATAAGCTGATTTAGCAAGACCCCTTGCTCAATCAGAACGTATCGTTTTTTCTTATTTAGCGGCAATTTGGCCGCTAAATGCCAAAATTCCGGGAAGTTTATATCTAACATTCCCAAACTTACGTTATCATCCGGGCCCAATGTTGTTTGGGGCGCTTTAGCCCTGGGTACAACCGGAATGGCTGAATATAGCAAAGATTAGCAGTGCGTCAAACCGGTTTTTCTTAACTACGAGTTTTATATGTCTGAAAGTTCTAAACGCGAGGTCATTTTTGAAGAAGTCAGCCTAGATTATGCGGGACAGCGTCTAGACAACTTCTTAATGAGTCGCATGAAGGGTGTGCCTAAGTCCATGGTGTACCGTGTCATCCGGAAAGGTGAGGTTCGGGTCAATAAAGGTCGTACTAAGCCAGATTACAAATTAAAAGCAGGGGACTTGGTCCGAATTCCGCCTGTACGAGTAAAAGAAGAGTCAAAGATAGAGAATGTACCGGACAAACTGGCGCACGATATCGAGACCGCCATCTTGTTTGAGGATGATTATTTGATCGCCGTTAATAAGCCAAGAGGTATGGCGGTTCATGGTGGTAGTGGAGTCAGTCTTGGTTTGATTGAAGCTTTACGCGTGATTCGTCCAGATTCTAAGCGCTTAGAGTTGGTTCACCGTTTAGATAGAGATACCTCGGGGGTTATCTTGGTGGCCAAAAAACGGTCAGTATTGGTTGCGCTCCATGCCATGCTGCAAAAAAAGTCGGGTATTCAGAAACGATATTGGGCGCTCGTATATGGTGGTTGGCCCAAGCATATGAAAGAAGTGACGGCGCCTTTGCTAAAAAATGAGTTGCAGTCGGGTGAGCGCATTGTTCGTGTGTCTCAGCAAGGCAAGCCTTGTCATACTCGTTACTCCATTGAGCGGCGCTTTGAGGGTTTTACTTTGTTAAATGCGGAGCCGGTGACGGGGCGAACTCACCAAATTCGTGTCCATTGCCAATTTGCAGGGCATTCTATTGTTGGTGACGAAAAGTACGCCACAGATGATGAACTTAAGCAGGCAAAAATAGCAGGGGGTAAGCGTTTGTTTTTGCATGCCAAATCGTTACGTTTCATCCACCCGCAGACCCAAGAAAAGCTGATCATAGAAGCGCCCTTGGATGCACTGTATGAGTCGTTTTTGAAATCGTTAGTGCCTGTTGTAAATTAAGAGATTAAATGAAATATCAAGCTGTTGTTTTTGATTGGGATGGCACGTTGGCTGATTCTACAGGGCGAATTGTCGAATCCATGCAGTGTGCGGCTAAAGATTTTGATCTGCCATATCGAAGTGAGTATGACGTTAAGCAAATCATTGGCTTAGGTCTGCCTGAGGCGATTATCACGCTATGGCCTCAGCTTGAGCGTGATCGCACGGTGGTGAAGGGGGTTGCCAAGCAATATGGCCTTCATTATCAGGATGAGCAGCGTACCGAAGTGGTTTTATTTGATCATGCGTTGGAACTGATTGGGCAAATTAAAACTCTTGGTTTAAAAGTGGCTGTGGCTACAGGTAAGGGTCGGGTTGGTTTGGATCGGGCATTGGGTCAATTTGAGCTGGCTTCTGTGTTTGATGATACTCGCTGTGCGGATGAGACCCGCTCAAAGCCTCATCCATTAATGCTCCATGAGCTTTCTTCGTCGTTGGATGTTGATAGTGAGAGGATGTTAATGGTGGGTGATACCCAATTTGATCTCGATATGGCGCATAATGGTGGTATGGATTCGGTTGCTATTACTCATGGTGCCCATAGTTTAGAAAAATTACAGCTCAGTAAGCCCATGCTAGTGGTGGACAACCTTAAACAGTTGTCGCAATGGTTATCTGCGCAGTCTGAGTTTGTGCTTAAAGAAAATTGAAATTAAGGATAGGGAAAACACATGTATCAAGATCCTGTTGATCGACCACAATCCGATAAAGAGTGGAAGTTAATTGAAAAAGTGGTTGGTAGTATTAATACCGAGCAGCGCAGGGCCAGACGCTGGGGTATCTTTTTCAAGTTAATGACCTTTGCATACCTGTTTATTGCATTGGCTATCTTTGCGCCTAGTAATATCGACACTCAAGACTTGGGAGCGGATGGTGAATTTACGGCCATGGTGGAAGTGAAGGGTGTAATTGCAGATGGCGAAGAAGCGTCCGCCGATTTAATTGTCACAGGCTTGCGCAAAGCGTTTGAGGCAGAGGGAACTAAAGCGGTTGTGCTGAGAATCAACAGCCCGGGCGGTTCACCTGTTCAGTCTGGATATGTATACGATGAAATCATGCGATTGCGTGAGTTACATGCAGATATTCCCGTGTATGCGGTTATTTCTGATTTAGGGGCATCAGGTGCTTATTATATTGCCGCTGCTGCCAATGAAATCTATGCCGACAAGGCCAGTCTAGTTGGCTCTATTGGTGTGGTGGGCTCTGGTTTTGGTTTTGTTGATGCCATGGACAAGCTTGGGGTCGAGCGCCGTCAATTTACATCAGGCGAACATAAGGCCTTTTTAGACCCATTTACGCCACTGAACAAAGAAGAAAAGGTTTTCTGGGAAGGGGTGCTTGCCACAACCCATAAGCAATTTATCGATCAAGTAAAAAAAGGCCGAGGCGACAGATTGGCAGACGATGCTAAGCTGTTTAGTGGGCTGGTTTGGACAGGAGAGCAGGCCTTATCGCTAGGTTTAATCGATGGTCTTGGTAGCACGAGTTATGTGGCTCGAGAGTTAGTTGGTGCGCAGAAGATTGTTGATTTTACGCCTCAGCCGACTCCATTTGAGGCGCTAGTGGGTCGCTTTGGTGCTTCTATGGGCAAGAGTCTGGCCACTGCGTTTGGTGTGAGTAATACACCAATTAGCTTAAAATAGCGGTGAAAGCTTGATTTTACTTGAAAAAACGTCAAATAGTTTTGACATAACCTAACCCCATGAGTACCATTGCGCGCACTATGAACCAAGGTTTATTTCCAGTACGGGTTGATCCGATTAAATGTGTGGAACAAGAAGCTGAATTCAGCGGTTCCATACAAGTCTCCAAGCTAGAGCGGTTGCAAAACTTTCTACAGGATGACAGCGGTGAATCTCAAGTTGAAATCCAATTTGGTCATGACCAACAAGGTAACTCCTTGTTACGTGGCCAGTGTCAAGCACAAGTACGCATGACATGTCAGCGCTGTATGAACCCGGTTGATGTGGAGTTATCCACAAACTTTGAGCTCGGCATCGTGTTTAGCGATGAGCAAGCAAAGCATCTTCCAAAGCAATACGAACCTGTTATTGCTGAACGAGATGATTTAGTACTGCTACCCGTAATCGAAGATGAGTTAATTCTCAGCCTGCCGATGTATGCTTATCACGCCCAGTGCGATGATAATGAGCTAGTCGCAAAAGCTGAAGAAATGAAGCCAGTGCCGGTTGAAACAGAAGCGCCGAATAATCCGTTCAGCGTACTTGAGCAATTAAAGAAATAGTAGGAGAGCCTAATGGCTGTTCAAAAGAGCAAAAAATCTCGTTCACGTCGCGGTATGCGCCGTTCTCACGATGCACTAACTACTCGTGCATTGTCTATCGATCCAACTTCTGGTGAGACTCACATCCGTCACCATGTGACTGCTGATGGTTTCTACCGTGGTCGTAAAGTTGTTGAAGTACAAGACAGCTAATTATGGTCACCATTGCAATTGACGCAATGGGCGGGGACCACGGTCCCCGCGTGACTGTTCCAGCTGCGCTATCCTCTCTAGAAAAACACCCTGATCTCACAATCCTTCTCTATGGCAATCGTGCCAAATTAGATCCTTATTTACACCAATCTACAGCAAGTTCGCGTTTAAAAATCTTCCATACTGAAGAAATGGTTTCATGTGGTGATCGCTCATCAGCGGCTTTGCGCAAAAAACAGTCATCTATGCGCATGGCAGTGGATGCTGTGAATACAGCTCAAGCAGATGCCTTGGTCAGCGCGGGTAATACTGGCGCACTCGTGGCCATTTCGCGTTACGTATTAAAGACCATGCTTGGCATCGACCGTCCAGCGCTTATTGCCCGCTTGCCTAATATAAATGGCTCCAGTTATATGTTGGATCTGGGTGCTAATGTTGAGTGCGATTCTGAAAATTTGCATCAGTTTGCCTTGATGGGCAGTGCTTATGCTTCCTCTCTTGCCGGTATTAAATCCCCTAAGGTAGCGTTGTTAAATATTGGTAGTGAAGAGATCAAAGGTAACGAAGATATTCGTTTGGCGAATGCCATGCTGAAAGAGTCTCAATGCATCAACTATGTGGGTTATGTGGAAGGGGATGATTTATACAAAGGCATAGCGGATGTGGTTGTCACCAATGGTTTTGCTGGGAATATTGCATTAAAAACCAGTGAAGGCCTACTAAGCTTTGTTGTACAAATTGTACGCGAAGCGTTTCAAAAAAACCTTTTCACTCGACTTGTTGGTTTAATTGCCTTGCCAATTTTAGATGGGCTGCGCGGAGCGTTTGAGCCTGATCTTAAAAGTGGTGGTGTGCTGCTTGGTGTGCAAGGCATTGTTGTTAAGAGTCATGGCAAGTCTCACCAGTGTGCATTTTCAAATGCCATCGATGGCGCATATCTCTTGGCTAAAAATAAATTATTGCAACAAATAGCTGAAATGCTCGACAGTGAAATGTTATAACCTCGTTTTAAATAATTTATATGTTTGTCTAATAATAAAATAAGCCCCTCAGGATAAATCTATGTATAAGAATGCCGTCGTTTTCCCTGGTCAAGGTTCTCAAAGCGTGGGAATGCTGTCTGACGTGATTAATGAGTTTTCCGTGGCAAAAGAAGCGTTGCAGCAAGCGGATGAGGTTTTAGGTTTCAGCCTTAGTGAATTGATATTGAATGGTCCTGCAGAGTCGTTAAATAGCACGAACAACACACAGCCTGCATTAGTGGCAGTAGAGGTGGCTATTTGGCGTGCACTGAACGGTCAGGTGAAAGCCGATGTGATGGCTGGTCATAGCCTGGGTGAGTATTCGGCTTTGGTATGTGCGGGAGCCTTAAGTTTTGAAGATGCATTATTGCTTGTGCGTCGTCGTGGTGAATTGATGCAAAAAGCCGTGCCAGATGGTGTTGGCGCAATGGCCGCTATTCTTGGGATGGATGATCAAAAGGTTGAGGACATTTGCAAGCAGTGCGCCCAAGATCAAGTGGTGCAAGCGGCGAATTACAACAGTCCTGGCCAATTAGTAATTGCAGGCAATAAAGAAGCGGTTGAACGTGCAGTGGTTGCTTGTAAAGAAGGCGGCGCTAAACGTGCGATGCTGTTACCGGTAAGTGGCCCTTTTCATAGTGCATTAATGTTGCCAGCTGCGGATGCGTTTGCACAATACCTTAACGAGTTTGAGGTACGCGAGCCGAACATTCCTGTCTTGCAAAATGCCAGTAACACATTTGTAACAGGCGCTCAGCAAATCCGTGAGAATTTAGTTAAGCAAATCGCAAGTCCGGTTCGTTGGACGCAATCAATTGAGCTACTAGCTGACAAGGGTGTCGAAAACCTGTTAGAAATAGGGCCAGGAAAAGTTCTAACCGGACTTAACAAACGAATTGCAAAACAACTTAATAGCCAAGCAGTTAACTCTGTGGAAACGCTAAAAGGGTTGTAAGGAAAATTTTATGCAGCAAGCCATTGCCGTTGTAACGGGAGCTAGCCGAGGTATCGGTAAAGCGATTGCGCAATCTTTAGTCGACGCGGATTATTTTGTGGTGGCTTCTGCCACCTCTGAATCCGGCGTGTCGGCCATAAAAGAGTATCTTGGCGAGAAGGGCGATGCATTTGTGCTCAATCTAGCGGACAAAGAAAGTTGCGAGCAATTTACTAAAAATGTAGCGGATCTAGGCTCCGTATCGGTATTGGTAAATAATGCCGGTATTACAAAAGATACATTGATGTTGCGAATGAAGGATGATGATTGGGATAGCGTTATTGAAACTAATCTCAGTGGTGCCTTTCGAATCACCAAAGGGTTCTTGAAAGGCATGATGAAGCAGCGTCATGGTCGAATTATTAATATTAGCTCGGTTGTCGGAGCTATGGGTAACCCGGGTCAAGCCAACTACTGTGCCTCTAAGGCGGGTATCGAAGGCTTCACGCGTTCACTTGCTTATGAGATTGGGAGTCGTGGCATTACTGTGAACGCAGTGGCCCCAGGCTTTATTGCAACAGATATGACCGATGAATTAACCGATGAGCAAAAGCAAGCCATGATGGCTAATATTCCTCTTGGACGTTATGGTGAACCTGATGAAATAGCCAAAGTGGTCAGTTTTCTTGCGTCTGACGGCGCTGCTTACATCACTGGCCAAGTTTTAAATGTGAACGGTGGCCTAAATATGGGGTAAATTAGCCATATTTGGTTAATTTGGCTCGCAATATTTGATTAATGGCTTAATAATCAACGACTTGATATTGATTCTCGGCCCAATAGGGCGTTTGATGAATCTCTCTACTTGGCGCAAAACATAGGTTTACCCTTGATCAAAGAGGGGTATAATGTCGCCCTTTATTGATCAGGCCTTGTAGGGCATACAGGCTCTATATAATAAACAGGATAAATTATGAGCAGCATTGAAGAACGCGTAAAAAAAGTAGTTTGCGAACAACTGGGTGTTAAAGAAGACGAAGCTAAAGGTACATCTCGCTTTGTAGAAGATCTAGGTGCTGACTCTTTAGATACAGTTGAATTAGTGATGGCGCTTGAAGAGGAATTTGAAACTGAAATTCCTGATGAAGACGCTGAAAAACTAACCACTGTTCAAGAAGCAATCGACTACATTATTGCTCATACTTAATCGTTGAGTCTTGATGTCAAAGCCGCCCCTTAATAGGCGGCTTTTTTGTTTGTATTTTGTGAAAACTGATAATAATTAAAAGGGGTTTTTATGGCTAAGCGTCGCGTAGTGGTAACGGGTTTAGGGGCGGTCACACCTATTGCCAATGATGCCCCATCTACGTGGCAGGGATTGGTCAATGGGCACAGTGGTATTGAGACCATTACCCATTTTGACCCTTCTAATTTAGCGACTCAGTTTGCTGGTACCATCAAGGACTTCTCCTTGGGTGATGTAATCAGTGCAAAAGATGCAAAAAAAATGGATGTATTCATCCAATACGGCCTTGTAGCTTGCTCAGAAGCAGTTAAGCAATCGGGTTTATTGGATGCCGCTTATGACGCTGATCGTATCGGTTGTGCGCTAGGCTCTGGCATTGGTGGTTTGAGCACCATTGAGCACAACTATTCTCAGTTAATGAATTCGGGCCCGCGTCGAGTTAGCCCGTTTTATATCCCAGCGGCCATCGTCAACATGCTTTCAGGCCATCTCGCCATGCTATATGGCTTTACCGGCCCTAATTTCGCTATTTCAACCGCTTGTACAACGGGAACCCATAATATTGGTTACGCGGCGCGTACCATTGCCTATGGCGATGCGGATGTGATGATTGCCGGGGGCGCAGAAGCGGCTTGTACTCCCAGCGGAATGGCAGGCTTTTGTGCGGCACGTGCTATGTCCACGCGCAATGATGACCCAAAAGCCGCCTCGCGCCCTTGGGATAAAGATCGAGATGGCTTTGTTCTGGGTGACGGGGCGGGTGCCTTGGTGCTTGAAGAATACGAAGCGGCTAAAAAGCGCGGTGCGACTATCTTAGCTGAGATAACAGGCTTTGGTATGAGTGATGATGCCTATCACATGACCAGCCCACCAGAAGACGGTGGCGGAGCTGCAAAAGCCATGGCGAATGCACTTAAAGATGCGGGTTTAAAGGGAAGTGATATTCAATACGTGAACGCCCACGGTACATCTACCCCTGCCGGTGATGTGGCAGAAAGCCGTGCCATCGAATCCACCATTGGTCAGCATGTTTTGGTGTCGTCCACCAAGTCCATGACAGGTCATTTGCTGGGGGCGGCTGGTGCAATAGAGGCGATCTTTGCGATACAGGCGTTAAACCATAATACCGTCCCGCCGACCATTAACCTGGAGAACCTAGAAGAAGGCTGCAACCTTGATTATGTTGCCAATACTGCAAGGCAGGTTGAGCTGACCCATGTGTTGAGTAACTCGTTTGGTTTTGGTGGTACCAATGGCTCGTTAATCTTTAGTAAAGTAAGGGATTAATGAAATGTGGGTGATCGATGATCAGCAATATCTAGGTCAACTTGATGGTTGGAACCGTGCTGCTCAATTTGCCGATGGTTTATTTGAAACCATGATGGTCAATCACGGTGAAATTGTTGGCCTTAAGTATCATGTCACTCGTCTGTCTGCTGGACTTAAGCGCTTAGATATTAAGCCCCCAGCGTCTAATTTAGCCGATATGCTAAGTTCATTTGCGCACAAATTGTCCGAATTGTCTGGTGTTAAAAGTGGTGTCTTAAAAGTCATTATTAGTCGTGGCGACTCTGCGCGGGGGTATGGATATGTTGAAACTATTCAGCCTCATGTTACGGCTTTTTATAATGAACAACCCGTATTGAGCGATCATATTTACACGCAAGGGGTTGTGGTAGAATCCCTGCAAACACAATGTGCGGTTCAACCGCAATTAGCGGGCATTAAGCACCTTAATCGTTTAGAAAATGTACTGGCAAAAAAAGAGCTGGGAAATCGAGCGTTTGAAGGCCTAATGTTTAACCACTTAGGTTTCGCCATTGAAGGCATATCCAGTAATGTGTTTTTTGAAAAAGATAACCAGCTGTTTACACCAGATTTAACATTATCCGGTGTGGCCGGTGTTATGCGTGAATGTGTTTTATCTTTTGCGCAATCTCATAAAATTAAAATCAATTTAGACAATATCTCAGTCACGCAACTTGAGCGGTTTTCTCAGGGTTTTATTTGCAATAGCGTGATGGGAATTGTACCAATATCGTCGTTAGATGGGCGCTCGTTAGAAATTGGCCCAGTGACACAAAGCATACAAGATGCTTGGAAGGATGGAGTTATTTATGCGTAAACGCTTAAATTTATTAATGTTAATGCTGGCGATTTGGTTTACTGCATTAATGGTATACGGCGTTTATCAATTACAGCAAACGTTGCATATTGAAGAGCCAAAAGTAATAAGCCTGGATAAAGGTCGACCTCTATCCGGTTTTTTTTCTAAGTTAGAAAAAGAACAATGGCTGACAGATACACGCGCCATCATGCTTATTGCAAAATTAACGGGTAAAGCCCGCCTAGCAAAAGCAGGTGAATATGAGTTAACGTCACAGATGAATAGTTGGGATATTCTGGATTTATTGGTATCCGGTAAAACCGTGTCCTATAAAATCACCTTAGTAGAAGGGCAGAATATCCATGAGACTTTAGCTCGTCTAGCGGCAAATGATAAACTCATTCAAGATTTACCCTCTGACATTGATCAGCTCATGCCGTTTTTAGGCTTAGAAGGTCACCCTGAAGGTCGTTTTTTCCCTGATACTTACCTATTTCATTCTAATACTCGCGCTTCTGAAATTTTAGTGCGTGCACAAATACGTCTAGAAATGGTGCTAGCCGAAGAGTGGCGCGAGCGGGAAGAAGGGCTGCCTTATAAAACCCCTTATGAAGCCTTGATCATGGCCTCTATCGTTGAAAAAGAAACCGCCGTCCCCGCTGAGCGTGATCAAATAGCCGGTGTGTTTGTGCGCCGCTTAGAAAAGCGCATGCGTTTAGAAACGGACCCAACCGTAATATATGGATTAGGTGACCGCTATAAAGGCAATATTCGCAGAAAGCATCTACGTGAAACAACGCCATACAATACCTATCGCATTAAAGGTTTACCGCCTACCCCCATCGCGTTGGCTGGTCGTGAAGCGATTCATGCCGCACTGCATCCGGCGGACGGTGAAGAATTATTTTTTGTGGCGAAAGGCGATGGCAGTCATCAATTTTCTAAAACCTTAGCCGAGCACAATAAAGCCGTGCGTTATTACCAGATTCAAAAACGCAGCGATGACTATCGCTCGACACCAGTGGAAAACAAATAATGATGGGCCGCTTTATCACCATTGAAGGCATAGAAGGGGTGGGCAAAACCACCAATATCGAATTTGTTAAAAACTGGTTATCTCAACAAGATATCGAGTTCATAACCACTCGTGAGCCTGGTGGTACTGAACTGGGTGAGCAACTGCGAGAGCTATTACTTCATGGCGGCCAGGTGTCCAGCCAAGCTGAATTGTTAATGATGTTTGCCTCCCGTGCACAACACCTAGAGCAAGTCATTAAACCGGCCATTGCTCAAGGTAAGTGGGTGATTTGCGATCGTTTTACCGATTCAACATACGCTTACCAAGGTGGTGGCCGTCAAATGCCCACCCAAGCCATCGCCGAGCTTGAGCATTTAGTGCATGGCGACTTTCAGCCTAGCTTAACGTTATTACTCGATGCGCCGGTTGAAATTGGTCGTGCTCGCGCGGCCAAGCGGGGTGCGGCGGATCGCATTGAAGCAGAAGATCTGGCTTTTTTTAATCGCGTGCGCGACATGTTTTTAAAGCGCGCAGCCCAAGCAAAACGCTTCGCTGTGATTGACGCCACCCAGCCGTTGCAGGCCGTGCAGTCTGACATTCAAACCTGTTTAGAAGCGCTTAATGCTGAGGCCCAATCATGAAGGTGGCTCAAGCTCTGCCGTGGGTGGAGTCCGTAAGCGATCGTATTTTACAGCAGTATGCTAAGCAGCGTTTAGGCCATGCTTTATTATTGGTAGGACAAGAGGGTGTAGGCAAACGCCTGCTGTTACGTGAGGTTAGCCAGTTTTTACTCTGTACTAATCAGCAAGCTGGCCCGTGTGGCGAATGTGGTAGCTGCCATTTATTTAATGCGGGCAGCCACCCAGATTTGTTAATGGTTGAGCCAGAAGAAAAAGGCAAACAAATCAAAATTGAACAAGTGCGCAAGGTAACGGAGTTTGTAAATACCACTGCCCAGCGCGGCCATAGTAAAGTCGTATTGCTTGGCCCAGCCGAAGCCATGAATGTGAATGCATCCAATGCCTTGCTTAAAAGCCTAGAAGAGCCCAGCGCGAATATTACCTTGCTGCTTTACAGTCATCAGCCAAGTGGTTTGCTCGCCACCATAAAAAGTCGTTGTCAGCAATTTCCAGTATATGGCCCTGACTTTCATCAGGCTCTTAGTTGGGTTCAGCAAAACTGTGAGGCCGAGCTAAGTGAACCTGCCGCAAATAGTGTGCTGCGTTTAGCCAGTGGTGCGCCACTCAAAGCACTGGATATGATCGAGCAAGACGTGCACGTGCAATACATGCAGTTTTGCCAAAACATGATGGACTTACAAAACCGCCAAGTGCAATGGAATGAACTGCTGACTAAATGGAAAAACTGGGACATGCAGAATATTCTGCAATGGTTCTATGGCTTGTTGCTGGATGCACAGAAACAAAAAGCCGGGTTGGTTGATGCTCAAGCCTTATCCATGCTTGAACTGTCCGCCCAAACTCAGCAAGTGGCCCAGCGGGCACAATATGGCCAAATAGAGCAGGCGCTGGAAAAACTCATGCAATCACAGCAAGCCTATCGCGGCCAAGCGAACCCCAACCCAACCATGATGACAGAATCCTTGCTCATTGACTGGTTGGCGTTATTGGGGCAATCTGCCCATTAATAGCAGCATTAGAATAATAAAGGTTAAACACTATGGCACCTAAATTAGGTCCCGGTAACGGCATACTTTCACTTACCATCAAAGACAAAGCCGTGTTATACGCAGCCTACATGCCGTTTATTAAACACGGCGGCTTATTTATACCCACCAATAAAAGCTACACCATGGGTGATGAAGTGTTCATGTTATTAAGCTTGATGGATGAGCCAGAAAAAATCCCAGTGGCCGGCAAAGTTATCTGGATCACCCCAAAAGGGGCCCAAGGCAACAAAGCCGCCGGTGTGGGTGTGCAGTTTGCGGAAAATAACGCCGCGCGCAATAAGATCGAAACTCACTTGGCTGGTGCCTTGAATTCAGATAGGCCGACCCATACGCTTTAGGGATGTTTGAGTTGATTGGATTTTTAAAAAGCCAGCGGTTGCTGGCTTTTTTATGGGTGAGTGAGGTCAATTTTTTAAACCGTTCCCACTGAGCTTGTCAAAGTGTGGCTGGGCTTTTTATCGCAAGTGCGTATTACAAATAGCGTTAATTATTTGAGTTTTCGCATTCTGGCTAATTAAAGCCAGTACGGTTTTCTTTTTCGGGGTTGCACCCCGTACCCCCGCTTCGCGGCTCGCCTCACGCCGCCAGCCTAATAGAGTGAATTAGATTGTGGTTATGCGGCGCTCGGAGGCCGCATATTGTTATCGTTTCGGGCTTAGTTTCCGCTTGGTTCTGAAACAACATTACTTGTACGAGGGTATCCCGCGCCCGATAAACGGTTGTTCATTAAAGCCGTTCGCCTTGAGCAGCGAGGAACGAGCGTAGTCGAAGGGTGGCAGTCTATAAGCGCAAGTGCGTTTTACAGATAGTATTAATTATCTGAGTTTTTGCGTTTTGGATAATTAAAGCCTGTACGGTTTTCAAGTACTCTGACCCCTTGATTTAGTACATTAAAGCCGTTCGCCCTGAGCAGCGAGGAACGAGCGTAGTCGAAGGGTGGCAGTTTATAAGCGCAAGTGCGTTTTACAGATAGTATTAATTATCTGAGTTTTTGCGTTTTAGGTAATTAAAGCCTGCACGGTTTTCTTATTGTATTTCAAGTACTCTGACCCCTTGATTGAGCAGTGTATTTGAGAATGTGCAAGAAAATAGCAGGGTGGGGCACGAAAAATCAGAAAAAAGTTCTCGGTTTTGTCTATTCAATAAACGAAAAATACTTTAGATTCAATGGTTTATTAAATTCGCATCCGAAATCATTAGACCCCATGATTTCGGACAAAAGCGGCATACTCATTTTTATTGGATAAAATAAGACTAGAATCAGCTTTAGTACTTATTAATCAAGACTTTATAGAGTTCTTGAAAGGTTGATTAAAAATGCAAAAATGAGCATGCCCACGATTAAAATGTTAGTGATTCTATGAGTACAAAGTTATCTGTCTTACTTTTCACAATTTTGGCTCTTTCTCTATCAGGCAATGTATACCTGTATTCGAGCATGAGCAGTTTTAGAGAGGCATGGATAAATCAATTTATAACTACTGGCGAGATTGAAACGATTCTGAAAGCCTCACAGGGTGACTTCTCCCTGGAGGCAATACATAAAGTTTCAAAGGAAAAGTTCGGCAGTGGTAACGTACACATAGTTGATCTAAAAAATAAGGATGCTGAGTTCGGATCTGATAGCGTGGCTTTGGGGGTAAATGACACTCTCATTTTATTCAAGGGCGGAATTTACTATGGTAGTAAGTCTAACCTCCGAAATCACTAACAATCAGCGGCAGAGCGGCAGCCAACGCTACGCACTTTTTGTGTTGCTCGCTGACGTTCAAACATTAACACAAAAACTGCTCCGCGCTGGCTGCGCCTGCGCTGGGCGTTATATTTAATTGGAAAAATTATGTCGGATCAAAAAAGAATTAAGGGAATAGATGAAAAATTCTGCTCCGAGTGCGGAGAAGTGATTCGTGCAAAGGCTGAAATATGCCCGCTATGCGGAGTTAGGCAGATGGCTGCTCCTGGTTCACAACCACTATTCGGGGCTGCTCCAGCTGAAAATGGCAAAAGCAAATTGAATGCCGCATTGCTAGCGATAATTTTGGGTTCATTCGGAATTCACAAATTTTACTTAGGTAATATTGGTATGGGAATTTTCTATATTTTCATAATACCGTTATCAACGATAATTGGGGTTATTGAGGGTATTACACTATTAAATATGTCAGACAATGACTTCAACGATAAGTACGGGAAAATATAACAATCAGATCAAATTCGCTCCCGTGGTCGTCCGGTACTTGCGAATATTATGTAAACGTTATTACAAATGACAATGATATTTAAAAAACTAAATCAATTACTAGATACCATTCCATATCCACTTTTACTGGTCATGAGTGTGTTTATGTTGATCGCGCCCATTCAGCCGGAGCCGCATTTAGTGCAAAAGTTTTATTGGTGGGTGAATGGTTTGTCATTTAAGGCGATTGATGTGTTTGATGTGTTCTGGCACTTGTTGCCATTGATGCTGTTGGGGTTGAAATTTTTCTTGGCTAGGTATTTTCAAAAGCGTAATTCTTAATGAGAGAGAACGCGCTATTTCTCGCGCTCCCTATATTCTCCAGGCGTGATGCCTAACCAGCTTTTAAAACTACGGTGAAACGACCTTGGTTCGCTAAACCCTAGTCTTGCCGCGATGTCTTGAATGGAAAGCTCCGTGCTGATTAATAAATGCTTGGCTTGTTCTTGGCGCACGTCATCAAGAATATTTTGATAGCTGGTGTCGTGTTGCTGTAAGCGGCGTTGCATGGTGCGCTCCGACATGCCTAGACGCTTTGCCACCATTTCTTTTCGAGGAATACCTTCTACTAATAAGCCTTTAATCACGTTTTTGGTTTGCATGGGCAATGGCTGTTTATCGCTGATGTTAGCCATCAATATATCGGCGTGATTTTCTAGGGTTTTTAAAAGCTGTTCATCTGGCTGGCGCATGGGCAGCGTTAATAATTTTTGATCAATGATTAATGCACTGTATTCGCAGTTAAATTCCATTGGGCATTGGAACATGGATTGAAACTGCAACATGGCGTTGTGGTCGGGCTGATCAAACTCAAAGAATATCTTGCGTGGGTTACCGTTGGGTTTGTCCACTAGAAAGCGGGCAAAGTTGATCCATGAGCCTAATACATTGGCGATCATGTGGGGGCGTACGCTTGCGTCTGTGTAGTGACAATGCCAGCGCATTTCTAATGCGCCATCTGCTAACGGGTGAATGTCTGTATGCCCCATATCTCCCACCAGTTGCTCATAAACAGGGGTAATGCGGATGGCTTCTTTGAGGCTTTTGCAGTTCATAACCATATAACCCAGCACGCTATAGGAGCCCGCTTGTACATAGCGCGAGCTCTTTAAACCAAAGCAGGGGTCTTGTGTGGTTTTGGCTAGGTAGGCCAAGATGCGCTGAAATTCTTCCCCTGTAATGCGCTTTACATCATTGTTTAATATTTCAAGGCTGACTTGATTGGCATTCAGTATTTGCTCGGGTTCAAGCCCGTAGTCGCTCGCCGCCTTTAAATATTGCAATATAGCGGGGGATGACGCATAACCTAGGTGATTCATGGTGAATAAAGTTCTCTTATGATTATTCTGACTTTATTTGTACGAACGTTGGCATTTTTTGACAGTGTATCCAAATGAGCCAACGTTATGATGGTTGCCATGATAACGCCAGAAAAAATACGCGTCTATTTTTACAATAATAAATATTAGGAGTGGTATATGCGCCGCTGGAATGGTTGGGGTGATGATGGTTTTGAAATGGCCACCCCGCAAAATGGTATTCAATATTTAAATCAACAAGTGGCGCCGGGCCCAGTTTTGGCCGATGCAGACTTGCAAGCGGTGTGTGCCAAGGTCCCAGCTTCACGTTTACCTGAGCATGCGCTTATTAGTACTAAAGCCGAGGATCGTGTTCGTCATGCTCGCGGTCAAAGCTTGCCAGATTGGCTTGCCATGCGCAGCGGGGAGTTCGATGTATTTCCTGATGGTGTGTCTTTTCCTAAATCCACTGAGCAAGTAGAAGAGATCCTGCAGTTCGCCTATGTAAACGATATCGAAGTGATCCCTTATGGTGGCGGAACTAGTGTGGCGGGTCATATTAACCCGTTTGCCAGTGATAAGCCGGTTTTGACCATAGATATGGGCCACATGAATCAATTACTGGATCTCAATACCGACAGCCAGATTGCTACCTTTGGCGCGGGTGTCCCTGGGCCACAAGTGGAGTCTCAGTTGCGTGCACGAGGTTATACCCTTGGGCACTTTCCTCAATCATGGGAGTTGTCGACCTTGGGTGGCTGGGTGGCCAGTCGCTCCAGTGGTCAGCAGTCTTTGCGTTACGGTCGTATTGAGCAAATGTTTGCTGGCGGCACCATGGTTACCCCAAAAGGACGATTGGATATCCCGACGATTCCGGCATCATCGGCGGGCCCGGATGTACGTGAGATGGTGCTTGGCAGTGAAGGGCGCATGGGGATCATTAGTGAAGTCAAAGTGCGTGTCACGCCAATGGCGGAGCAAGAAACCTTTTACGCTGTCTTTTTGCCAAATTTTGAAGCGGCCAAACAAGCCGTACGTTTAATTGTTCAAAACAAAATTCCGCTTTCAATGTTACGCGTCAGTAACGCGTTAGAAACCGAAACGCAGTTAAAACTGGCTGGCCATGAGTCACTCATCAAATGGTTAGAGCGGTATTTAGCGTTGCGTGGTGTGAGTGAAGGGAAATGCTTGTTGACGTTCGGTGTAACCGGAAATAAACAACAAAATAAAGCCTCCTTGAAGCAAGCGTTTAAATTCTTTAAGCAATTTGGTGGGGTCAAAGGCCCTGCCATGATGGGTGAGAAGTGGGCAGAAAACCGCTTTAAGTTCCCTTATTTGCGTGAAAATTTATGGCTAGAAGGTTATGCGGTGGATACGTTTGAAACCGCAACAGACTGGCATCGTGTTACCGATCTTATGAACGAAATGGAAGCCAGTGTTCGCAATGCGCTAAAAGAAGAGGGCATTGTGCCCCACGTTTATACTCACTTGTCTCACATGTATGCCCAAGGTTGCAGTATTTATACAACCTACGTGTTTCCAAATGGTAACAACTATGAGGATACACTGGCGCGCTGGAAAAAAATTAAAAAAGCCGCAAGTGAAACCGTCGCCAATGGGCATGCCACGATTAGTCATCAGCATGGTGTTGGTAAAGACCATGCCCCTTATATGGCCGCCGAAAAAGGACCATTGGGCATGCACAGTATTGAGTTATTGGTCGAGGGCTTTGATCCCAAACAATTGCTTAATCCAGGTACCTTGCTTGTGCGTAAAAATAAATAATTCACATATTGGTATTTAAGTAGGAATAAAATGGATACATGGCAGTCCCCAAATCGTTTGCAAACCATTCGTCAGATTCATCATACTCAGCAATGGGATATGTTGGTCATAGGTGGTGGCATAACCGGTGTGGGTGTGGCACGTGAAGCGGCTCGTCAAGGGCTTAACGTTTTACTGCTTGAGCAAAAGGATTTTGCATGGGGTACATCGAGTCGGTCATCCAAAATGGTCCATGGCGGTTTACGCTACCTTGCATCGGGTAATTTAAAGCTCACTAGTCATTCGGTAAAAGAGCGCGAACGCTTAATGAATGAAGCCCCTGGTTTGGTGGATTTAATGGCTTATAGCTGGCCTCATTACAAAGGCCAGTTTCCTGGGCCTAAAGTATTTGCCATCTTGCTAGCAATTTACGATAAATTCGCTGGTCAAAAGTACCGTCATTTCATTGATAAACAAAAAGCCTTGTATGAATTGCCGGGTTTGAGTGAAGATGGATTAATGGGTGCCACTCGATTTGCGGATGCCGTTACTGATGACTCGCGCTTGGTCATGCGGGTATTGAACGAGGCCCATAATGATGGTGCGGTGAGCTTAAACTACTGCCAAGTGGATAGCATGATCAGAGAAAACGATCATGTCACTGGTGTGATCGCCACCGATCAGGTCAGTGGTGAGGCATATAAAATCACCGCAAAAGTGGTGGTCAGTGCCACCGGTGCTTGGGCTGATAAATTTCGCAACGAGATGGGCCAAGCCAGTAAAATTCGCCCATTGCGTGGCAGTCATTTAATGATACCTAATTGGCGTTTGCCTTGTGCTCAATCCATTACGCTAAAGCACCCTGTGGATGGGCGCAGTATGTTCATCTATCCATGGGAAGGTATGACGGTGGTGGGCACCACGGATCTTGATAACCCTGAAATGAGTTCGATGGAGCCGAGTATTCAAGCCGCTGAAGTGGATTATTTACTGACGGCGGCTAACCATTTATTTCCGAATTCTAATTTAGAAAAACAAGACATCGTCGCCACATTCGCGGGTGTGCGTCCTATTGTGTCAGGTGGTGCATTGAACCCGTCATCAGAAAAACGCGATCACAGTATTTGGGATGATCAAGGATTGGTGACGGTCAGTGGTGGTAAATTAACCACGTTTCGCCTGATTGCATTGGATGTCTTAAAAGCCGCTTCAAAGTATTTACCGAATGTAAATTATCACGATCATGGGCAGCGGATTTTTAGTTCAGCCACCTCCGGCTCTCAGTATTTCAAATTACTCGATTCACAATGGCAGCGACGATTGCTCGGCTTTTATGGTCAGCAGATCGATGGCGTATGTGAATGCGCAAAAGAAGAGGGTTGGGCACTGGTGCCAGGCACTCAAACCTTCTGGGCACAAATTCGGTTTGCCGCTCGTATGGAAGCGGTCGTCAGCTTGGATGACTTGTTGCTGCGTCGAACTCGAATCGGTTTGTGTTTGCCACAAGGCGGTGCTCAGTTTGAAGAAAAAATAAAACACGTTTGCCAGCAAGAATTGCATTGGGATGAAACCCAGTGGCAACAACAATGGCAAGACTACAAAGCAACGTGGCAACGCTATTATTACTTGCCCGCGTCTTAACAAATAAAACAATAATAAAATTGGATTCATCGTACATGCCGTCTCAATACATTCTTTCCATCGATAATGGCACGCAAAGCGTGCGTGCCTTATTGTTTGATTTACAAGGCCAGTTAGTTGCTAAAGGCAAAGTTGAGATTGAGCCGTATTTTTCTAAGCAACCCGGTTGGGCTGAGCAAGACCCTGATTATTATTGGCAATCCGCCGGTGAAGCCTGTAAAGCACTTTGGGCATCAACGGATATCAGCCCTGATGACGTCATTGGCATGGGGTTGACCACCCAACGCGGCACCATGATCAACCTTGATGCCAAGGGGTTGCCCCTTCGTCCTGCGATTATTTGGTTGGACCAGCGTCAGGCTGAAATAGAAAAACCCATTGCCGGTGTTTGGGGCGTTTTGTTTAAAGTGCTGGGTTTAAAACCCGTGATTGAGGGTTTTCAGCGTAAAGCGCAAGCGGCTTGGATCGAACAAAACCAACCGGATGTGTGGCAAAAGACCCATAAATTTTTGCTACTAAGTGGCTATTTAACTTATCGCTTAACCGGTGAATACAAAGACTCCGTTGGCTGCACCGTTGGTTACTTACCATTCGATTATAAACATCATAAGTGGGCGGCTAAACACGATTGGAAATGGCAGGTGGCAAATGTTAAAGACAGCATGTTGCCAGAGCTGGTAAAACCCGGAGAATCATTGGGGCCGTTAACCCCTGAAGCGGCCAATCATCTGGGGTTGCCTGAAGGCTTACCGGTTGTTGCTTGTGCGTCGGATAAAGCCTGTGAAGTGATCGGCAGCGGTGCGCTTGACCCCCATGTTGCCTGTTTAAGTTACGGCACCACGGCAACAATTAATACGACCACCTACAAATATGTGGAGCCCGTGCAATTTATTCCGCCTTATCCAGCGGCTATTCCCGATGCTTACAATACAGAGGTCATGATTTATCGCGGATTTTGGATGGTCAGCTGGTTTAAGAAACAATTTGGCCTACGTGAGCAGCAAATGGCTGAAGACCGCGGCGTTGCCCCAGAAGCCTTGTTCGATGAGCTGGTTAACTCCGTACCGGCGGGTTCAATGGGATTGATGCTGCAACCGTATTGGTCACCGGGCACGCGGATGCCGGGGCCTGAAGCAAAAGGCGCGGTGATTGGTTTTGGCGATGTGCATACTCGCGCTCACCTATATCGCTCTATTTTAGAAGGGCTGGCTTATGGTCTTCGTGAAGGTAAAGAGCGTATCGAAAAACGCAGTGGCGTGAATATCACCAAATTACGCATCAGTGGTGGTGGCAGCCAAAGTGATGCGGCCATGCAATTAACCGCCAATATTTTTAACCTGCCCGCTGAGCGTCCCAGCACTTACGAAACATCGGGTTTAGGTGCGGCGATCAATGTGGCGGTAGGTCTTGGTAAATATCAAAACTACGATGCGGCGATAGATGCCATGACCTCTGTGGGGGATGTGTTTGAACCGGATTTTCAAACCAGTCGATTTTATGATCAGTTGTATAAAAATGTTTATCTTAAAATGTACAAACGTCTGCAGCCCCTATACAAACAAATAAAAGAGATTACTGGTTACCCAAAAGCGTAAAGATCGTTTTCTTTAAAAAGGCAGCACATATGCTGCCTTTTTGTTTATTTAATCGCCACTTCTTTTTTAAAACCCTGCCTTGCTCACAAAACAATTGTTTATTAGACACAGAATGGCGCATTTGGTGTATCCTTCGCGTTTTTTGCGATTGGTCAAAATAAGCCAATGGCGAATGATGTGAAAGATAAAATCAACACAAGGTGTCGTGTTTGTGACTTTAAAGAATAAAATAATTAAGCCATTAGAATTAGCTGCCATTGTATCTGGCCTTTCTTTGACCAGCGCAATGAGCCATGGTGTCGAGTTTTTTATGGACGTTGAGGGAAGCTTTTCTTCTCAAATTTCAGTAGGTTCCAGCTGGAGAATGAGTGAACCGGATGAGGCTTTATTAGCGCCAGGAAACAATAACGATGGCAACGCCAACTTTGAAAAAGGCGATGCTTTCTCACAAATTATTAAAGGCAGTCACGACCTGCATTTGCGCAGTGGCGATCACGGTGTGTTCATTCGTGGTAAATACTGGCACGACTTTGCATTAGAAGATACAAAAGTGGCTCATGGCCACGGGGCAAATGGTTTTGCTGAAAACGAAAAATTAAACGATAAAGACTTCAACGAACTTTCAAAATTTTCAGGCGCAGCCTTGCTTGATGCATATGTTTACGGCATGTATGAGATTGGTTATACACCCATTGATATACGCTTGGGTCGCCAAGTGGTCAGCTGGGGCGAAAGCACCTTTATTTTAGGCGGTGTAAATTCTATTAACCCAGTTGATGTGAATGCGTTTCGCCGCCCAGGTGCTGAAATCAAAGAAGGTTTATTACCGGTTAATATGGCTTACGTAAACGTAGGCTTAACGGAATTTTTGTCCATGGAAGCCTTTTATCAATTAGAGTTTCAAGAAACTGTGATTCCAGGTTGCGGAACCTATTTTGCGTTTAACGATTATGCGCCAGAAGGTTGTAATCAGGTTGTGTTGTCTGGTGCGGCTAGTGATTTAGGCGCACTTAATAATGGGCTTGTACTTAACCGTGATGAGGATGGTAATCGCCTAGCAAAAGATGAAGGGCAGTTTGGTATTGCGTTTCGTTACATGAGCGAAGCATTAGGGGATACGGAACTTGGTTTTTATGCCATGAATATTCATAGTCGTCTGCCTGTGGTCAGTGGCATTAAATCCGCTAACTGGCAATCACCCTCTGATGCAGGTGGTTTAAATGCCGCCATTATCAATAATAAAAATGACACCTTTTACTATGTGTCATACCCAGAAGACATTCAGCTAGCGGGTTTAAGCTTTTCGACCAATGTGGGTTCGGTTGCGGTGTCTGGTGAGGTCAGCCATAAAAAAGATGTACCGCTGCAAATCAATGCCACACAATTACTCACAGCCGGTTTGACTGGCCAATCAACATCCCCAGAATTGGCAGCCGATGTAGCGGCAACCGCCAACGGTTCAGACTTTGACGGTTATCGTTTATTTGATGTAAGCCAAGCACAATTTACCCTGCTGCAATTTTTTGATCGTTTCTTAGGTGCCAGTCGTTATACTTTAATTGCTGAAGCGGGTTACACGTTTGTGCATGACTTTGATGAGAGTGATGATGCGATCAAGTTTAGCCGTGCTGGTATTTTTGATGGTGCAGACGAAGGGTATGTAACTGAAAGTTCATGGGGTTACCGTACTCGCTTAGTCGGTGAGTATAACAACGTATTTTCAGGTGTAACGTTAAAACCAACGTTGGCCTTTACTCATGATGTTGAAGGTTTTGCCCCTCAACCAGGTGGTGCGTTTAGAGAAGGTGAGCAATCTGTTGGTTTGACGCTACAGGCGGATTATCAATCTATGTACAGCGCCAGTATTTCCTATGTGGATTATATGGGTGGCGATTATAGTTTGACCTCAGATCGCGATTTTGCGTCTGTCAGCTTAAGTATTCAGTTTTAATGCATTAACCATAAAAAAAGGGCCAAGGCCCTTTTTTTATGGTTGAAATACATTTAAATATTAAGCTGTATGCATGGTGCTGGATTGCTTTTGAATGGCGTAAAGCCAAATAATTGAAACAATACCCATACACAAAGTGAGCAGTGCTAGCCATGGGGCAGCGGGTACAATCCAGATCAGATTGGCAACGAGCAGTGTGTATTTTAATAGCTCCATGATCATTGCGTGGCTTTGGCTTTCTTGAAAAGCACCCAAGCTATACAAGCCAAATGCAAGGCTTAACCCTACAATCATATTTTGCTGCAATGTAAACGACCCAACATTCAGCATGAATAGTAGAATACCCACAGAGACAATCGTCAGTTGAGATAATGCATACCATTTCGCCATTGTACTTAATGGCGTGTCGTATTTTTCAGCGGCTTGATTACTCTTTTTAACAGGATGAGCCTCCTCAACGTCGGCTGGTCGATAACCCGTTCGACGAAACCACAGCGTAAATTTATCTTTCCAGCTTTTTGTACGCCAAGCGTCCTGACACAAACTGGCTAGAAAGTGCAGATTCCCCCAAACTGGATTCCAACTTGCCAGTGGTGTGCTGATTCCAAAAATGACTTTTTCTTCTTTTAGTTCAGGCTGGTAGGTGCCAAATAAGCGGTCCCATAAAAATACGCCGCTGAAATTCTTATCTACGTATATCTTATTTTTTGCATGGTGCACACGGTGATTACTGGGTGTGACAAATAAAAACTCATACCACCTTGGCATTTGATCAATGGCTTGGGTATGTACCCAAAATTGATAAATTAAGTTTAATGAGCCAACGGTGACTAATACAATGGGAGGAAATCCCATGAAGGCCAATGGAATATAGAACACCCAGCCAATCACATTAGGTACACTGGTTTGGCGTAACGCCGTTGTGAGATTGTACTCTTCGCTGGAGTGATGGATCACATGGCTTGCCCAAGAGATATTCATGGTATGGGCAATTCGGTGTACCCAGTAATAACTGAAATCGTATAAAACAAACGCAGCGATCCAGGTCCAAGCATTGCTCTGCCATTCAAATAAAGCAAAGTCCTCATAAAAATACACATAAAAGGAAAAGGGCACCGCAGCGTATAAAATCTGCGTGACACGACTCATGAAGCCCATTGATAGGGAATTGATGGAGTCATTCAGCCGAAAAACCTCTTTTTTCTTGTAGTAAGCCCAAGCAAGCTCTAGCAGAATCAAAACAAAAAAGACCGGTATGGCCATTAATATATAGTTCATCATATTCCTCGTTATTATTATGATGTCATCATCTTTGGCTAACACTGAAAAATGAACAATGGCATCAGCGGCCATTGATTGATTTTAGGTGCCAATAGTTGTTTGTGGGGTTGCGGTTAGGGGAGCTAACCCTTTTGCGGCAAAGCTAATAAAGACAAAAAATCCACTTAGACAAAGGTGAAACGCACCAATGGATAGGCTTTTATCGGTAATGATGACGCCCCAAATCAAGGTGCTGAGCAACAGGGCTAAGCCAATAATCCCGCAATAGAACGGTCTTCTATCTCCTCGCAGCTCATGAATGAGGTACAGGCTTAAACCTACAATCAAAATATCCGTGCACATAGGGATTGGATTAATGCTGTTTATCACGATATTTATAACCACTATGCTGAGTAAAGCATAAGCAATTATTGCCCGTTTAAATGTGCTCCAAAGTAGGCCGAGAAGAAACCCAGGCATCGCGCCATGCTTGGCTACAAAACTGAGACCTTGATGTATAGGTTGAGTGTCAGCCAGTTCTAAATATCGAATGAGCCCCATCACGGCAGCGCAAGCGGTTATAAATAAAGCGATATCCACTAAGTGGTTTTGATGTAAATGCCTATTGGTGTAAAAGGCAAACCCTAATGCCAACAGCAGAAAAAGCTCAGATAAGCCTGCAACGATCATGGTGTTCTCCTTTTTATTGTTTTAATCAGGCTAAAGCAAATGGGTGAAGTGGTCAAGTAATTCTGTACAGCCCAATAGGTTTTTTAGTTAACCTACAGCTTCAGCCGCTGTCGGTGATAAGTAATTATTATAACTATGGCCGCGACGTATATTGTAATGCTTCAAAA